>JAEEGG010003261.1_pt1 | contig 40536 bp, 38 predicted proteins | sample 9134161 | NCBI WGS metagenome assembly JAEEGG01 (sample SAMN16246543, study PRJNA631951) | gut metagenome | biome: gut microbiome; feature: rumen; material: CR-attached | host: Bos | place: Iran: Karaj | collected 2018-10 | reverse complement strand
AAAAAGTTTTTTTGAAAAAATGTTATTGCATAAAAACTTACTAAAATGTGATGTCGCTCATCAATTTTTTCAACCTATGTTATATCCTCAAAAACGGTCAGAATTTTTTATTTCCGACCATTTACCACTTTTTGGGGTTTTAACAAATGCAGGATCATCTGATGGGCTGTCTTAATGTTTGGGTTCAGTTTTTCAATCAGATACAGGTGATCCTTTTTATGGTTGCAGCAGATCCCGGATAACAGACACTGTATGGAACTATCGGCATTTGCGGGCCCTGGTTATATATTCCTGATCAAGAGGAAAATTAAAGTAGATCCCGGGATATTGCTCCTTTTTCAGAGAAAAATGCCACCATTCATTGCTTATTGGCTTGAATCCCTCCTTCGTCATAATCGTTCGCAGATATTTGCGGTTTTTCTTTGCGGCGTCTGATATATTATCGTAACTGTAGTGGGAAACCTGTCCGAAGTAGTCAAAGGTTCCTCCCATATCAACTTCACTGCCGTCTTTATGGATCAGAGTCAAATCCACAGCACTGCCTCTCGAATGTCCAGAGCGTCTGGCCACATACCCCAGTTTGAAAAGATCCTTTTTATCAATGTCCGGATAGAAAGAACTTTTCATTTCCGTTTTATCTGTATCCTGTGCCCACTCAATGAAATTGTCCACAGCCGTCTGAGGTCTGTAGGCATCGAAGATTTTGATCCTGTATCCGTCCTCTGCGGCCTTTTTTGCCACACGCTTCAGTGCTTCAGCCGCAGTTTTGCTGAGGACTGCAATGTTATCCCTGTATCCGCGAACATTAGTTCCTGTAAAATTGTAGTTTCCAAGATATCGAAGTTCAGTGACAATATTGTCGTCAGACAAAATCTCGAAGCCTTCAGGATCTGTTTCTCTGCCTGTAATGCAGAATTTCTGATCTTTGTCTCCGGTTTCCGATTTTACTTCCGTATCCTGGTTATCTGATGTATTGGCAATGTCTGTTTCTTCTGCTGCTGCGGATGACAGCAATATGATTGCTGCCGGTATGATCAGGTATGCTGTTCTCATTATTGTGTCCTGTTTATTGATCAACAGTCCAGGATTGTTATTTCCCTGTCGCCGTAGTCTTTTCTGCACTGTCTGACTGTATTTTTGGATGCGTTTACAATGATGATTTTTCTGCTGTGCTTCCAGACCTTCAGATCCTGGGATGAGTTTCCCGCATAGTCAAAGCCTCTCTCCCCGAATTTTTTAATCAGAGCATCGCATTTGTTTTTCCCTATGAAATTGACTCTGATTTTCGTTCCCATAATTCCGTCAAACAGCTTCAGATGTCTGCTGATTTTCAGTGCAACAGGTACGCAGGATCCGGTGCAGAGATAGATTTTACGGCCCTTCTCCTTTTCCTTTTTAAGAAAATCAAGAGTCTGCTGAACATAGGGCAGGGACGTTTCGTCAAAAATGAAGTGTCTGCTCAGCATGTATTTGGTAAAGGCACGACCTCTCAGGTGCCAAAGTCCCACCAGAAATATATTAAGAGGATTCCTTTTTATAAAACTGACAAAAGATCTCAGAGACATGTCTCCGAACACCACTGTTCCGTCCAGATCCACACACAGAGGAACTTCAGTATCATTTTTCATAGGCACCTTTAAAAAGAGCACCCTTTCGGTGCTCTCTGCTTGTTGTTTTGAACTCTCAAAAGAACTGACGTTTATACCGGAATCAAAGCAGAATTCTTGTCTTGATGGTACCGTCAATCTCTTTCAGTCTTGCCAGAGCCTCTTCGCTCCTTTCATTCTTCTGAACATCAAGAACAACATATCCGACTGAAGGAGATGTCTGAAGATACTGGGCAACCACATTAACATTCAGATCTGCAAATACCTGGTTGATCTTGTTAAGAATTGCCGCTCTGTTTTCATGAACATGCAGGAATCTGTTAACTTCGCCCTGAACAGGAAGTGATACCTCAGGGAAGTTAACAGCTGTCAGTGTTGAGCCGTTGTCAGAGTATTTGATTAGTTTGTCGGCAACTTCGATGCCGATGTTGTTCTGAGCTTCCTTGGTGGATGCACCGATGTGAGGCGTCAGTATCACATTGTCGAATTTCTGAAGAGGTGTAACAAACGGATCCACGTTTGTGGCAGGCTCGGTTGGGAATACGTCACATGCCGCACCGCCCACATGACCTGACTCCAGTGCATCTGTGAGAGCCTGGATGTCAACCACGGTACCCCGGGAGGCGTTGAGGAAAATCACGCCGTTTTTCATTTTTGCAAACTGCTCGGCACCAATCATGTTTTTGGTTTCGTCTGTTTCCGGAACATGCATGGTTACGATATCAGCCTTTGAAAGCAGTTCGTCAAGAGAACCGACCTGACGTGCATTGCCGAGTGAAAGTTTGTTTTCAATATCGTGATAGATAACCTTGAGACCGAGGGATTCGGCGATAATGCCGACCTGGGTACCAATGTGACCGTAGCCTACAATACCGATGGTTTTTCCGCGGGCCTCAAAGCACCCGCTGGCGTTTTTGTCCCATCCTCCGTTATGAGCCTTTGTGTTCTTTTCAGGAACTCTGCGCAGGAGCAGCAGATATTCACCTGTTACCAGTTCGGCAACAGATCTGGTGTTGGAATAAGGGGCGTTAAATACCGGAATGCCGTGTTCGGTGGCTGACTTCAGATTGACCTGATTTGTTCCAATGCAGAAGCATCCTACTGCAACCAGTTTTTTGGCGGCGTCGAAAACCTCCGGAGTCAGGAAGGTTCTTGAACGGATGCCGAGGAAGTGTACGTCCTTTATTTTTTCCAGCAGTTCATCTTTATCCAGAGCACCCTTGATGTATTCGACATTGTTGTATCCGGCCTTGTTGAATTCCTCAACAGAACTTTGAGCAACTCCCTCAAGTAGCAGAATCTTGATCTTGTCCTTTTCGAGTGAATAACGTCCCATTTTTATTTTGTCCTTAATAAGTTTGTTCTTGCATGCTCCGGCTTTACCGGAGCCAATGTCCTTAATCTTCGGATTAAACAGCCTTTCTGCGCTGCTCGACAGCCTGAGAGAGCATGGTGATAGCCTCCACGGTATCTTCCCAGCCGATGCAGGCATCTGTGATGCTCTGACCGTACTTCAGAACTTTAGGATCACTGCAGTCCTGACGGCCTTCACAGAGATGACTTTCGATCATTACGCCGAATATGGTGCTGTCTCCTGCTGCGACCTGGCTGCATACGTCCCTGCACACGTCCATCTGCTTCTTGAACTGTTTGCAGCTGTTTGCATGACTGAAATCAACCATCACCTTCTGCGGAAGATTTGCCTTTGCCAGAGCGGCATCCGCGGCGACAATGGAATCGTGATTGTAGTTAGGAGTCTTGCCGCCTCTGAGGATCAGATGGCAGTAGTTGTTGCCGGCGGTGCGGAAAATCGCACTGTGTCCGAATTTGGTGACAGACAGGAACGAGTGCTCCGCCTTGGCAGCCTGGATTGCGTCAATGGCAATCTTGACCGAGCCGTCGGTGTTGTTCTTAAATCCTACAGGACAGGAAAGACCGGAGGCCATTTCTCTGTGCAGCTGGGATTCGGTGGTGCGTGCTCCGATGGCACCCCAGGTTATGAGTTCGTCGAAATACTGAGGCGAGAGGATATCAAGAAATTCAACCGCAGCAGGAACGCCAAGATTGTTTACGTCCAGCATGAGTTTTCTGCCGATGCGGAGACCGTCGTTGATATCAAAGGACTGATCCAGATACGGATCGTTGATCAGTCCCTTCCAGCCTACTGTTGTGCGGGGCTTTTCGAAATACATTCTCATCACTATGTGCAGAGTGTCCCTGAATCTTTCTCTGAGATCTGAAAGCTTGGTGGCGTATTCAAGAGCCGATTTCGGATCGTGTATGGAGCACGGACCTGTTACAACCAGCAGTCTGTCATCCTTGCTGTCGAGGATATTTTCAATATCGCGGCGTGCTTCAATAACGGTCTGGCGGGCCTTGTCTGTGAGAGGATACTTTTCCCTGATGGCTACCGGAGGAAGTACTACCTGAATATTTTTGATTCTTAAATCATCTGTATCATTGTTGTTATGCATTTCAATCCCGATTGTTTAGTCCGGACTGTGCCGGAAGAATAAAAAAAAGTTTCAAGGAACCGGATCGGGCGGAATCAGCCCTGTTTTCCTTCTTCTATCTGAATTTTAGCACAAAAGACGTGTTAACTACCATAGATCAGCGGGATATCGGCTGCTGCCGTCACTGAAGATGAGCCGGATCGGAGACGCTGTTATCCGGTTCAATTATGTCCTTTTGTTTCGGGACTTTAGACTCAAAAAAAGGTAAAATAAACTATGGCTGCTCTGTGTTTCACGTGCTGCAGCCGCGGACTTCTTTGCAGCGTATTTTAACTTTTTCATGGAGCGGACGGATGACTGATATCGGCAGCGACAGTGTTATGAGGCTTGACGAGGTGGCGGCAAAATTCGTTGACGGTGACGGTCATGCAGCCTTTCTCCTTGCCTGTCTTGATTTTGCCTATTACGTTCAGCTTATGAACCGCCAGTCTCCGCTGGAGGACTGCCAGATCATGTGGCAGCACAGCCGTGATCTCGCCCGTTTCAGTCATGAGAAGAAGAACTGTGCAAAGGGAGGTCAGTTGCTGAAACTGATGGATGATATGCTTGTCAGTCAGAACCAGGAAGCTTTCATGGAGTGCTTCCGTTTTGTCATTGTATCCCTGAAGGCAGACGTCAATTTCAGTGATATAGCTGGATTTGCAATTTCCGATGAAAAGCTGAATGCTGCTTACGCCTTTGAGAGCAGAGAAGGCATTGAAAATGCTAATTATCAGCTTCTCCGGGCGCTGCTGAAAAACGGCGGAAAATCTCTGTCCCGTAAAAAAATCGACAAAGCCGGAATTCTGAAGTTTCTGGCTCTTGTTTCTTTTCTTCTTCTGATTGGTTACGTTGTTGTAAGAAGCTGATGGCCTCCGGATCCGTTTTTCGTCTGACTCTTTTATCCGTATTGCTTCTGCCGGCCGGATCTGCTTCGGCGGGCGAGTCGGACTGTCTTGAAAAATTTAAAGCCAGGGATTACGTTCAGGCGGCGATTGAGTGTCAGAAAATTCAGACTTCTTCAGATTCCGCCGGAGTTCATGAAGCTCTCGGTCACATGTATCTCCACGGAAACGGTGTGGAGAAGAACTGTCAGAACTCCGTGGCCATGTATCAGCGGGCTGCACAGGAGGGAAGCCCGGTGGCTGCCTATATCCTGGGGCAGATTTATTATGACGGTATCTGCGGCGGCAGAGATCCGAGACTTTCAAATTTCTACAATCATCTGGCGGCGGATCAGGGATATCAGCCTGCGGTTATATCTGAAGTGTTGAGACACTATCAGCAGAATCCTGTCGATGACTCTCCCGCTGCACAGAGAGATTTCCGGCTTCTTCTTGAAAATTCCAGATCCTTCGGTGCCGATTATCTGCTGGGTGAATGCTACCGCACAGGATACGGTACTGAAAAAAATCTTAAAAAGGCGTCAAAGCACTACAAAAAGTCAGGAGAACCGGCGTCTTACATCAAACTCGGACTGATAGCGGAGGAGCAGGGATACAGGAAGGAGGCTGAGAGCAGATACCGTACCGCAATTGAAAAATGTGTAAACTGCAGCGGCGAGGCTTATTTCCGTCTCGGACTCCTGCTTGATGATCCTGCTCTGCTGGAGAAGTCGCTGGTGCTTGGATATCATCGGGCTGAAATCGAACTGGGCAGGAGGGTCATCTCAGCAGGTTCCTCCAATACCGAGGGAAACTGGCTCAGGGGGGAGAAGTATCTTCTGGATGCATGCAGACGCGGATATACGGAGGGATGCGTCATGGCCGCGGAAATATACTTCCGGCATCTTCCTCCAGATCCGGCGAAAAATGCGGATTATCTGGTGCTGCTGGCAGGAACGGATGACGGCAGAAGCTACGAGTTTCTTGCCGGGGAGTATCTCAGGGGTGGACATCTTGCGAGAGATCCGGATCTTGCACTTGGAATGTTCAACCTGGCCAGAAGCCGTGGGACTCTCCGCCAGTATCATGTTCTTGCAGATCTTTATCTGGAGAAGGGAGACAGGGACAGATTCAGAAGCATCTGCAGTGAGGGTGTTGAAAAGAACGGCTCTCCGGAGTGCAGAGCACTGCTGGCATACGATGATCTCAGTCACGGAAATTCCGAAGCTCTTTCCGAACTTAAAAAAGCCTTTGAGGAGGGGAGTAGCGAGGCAGGATTTCTTCTTTATTCAATTTACAGCCGGGGATTCAGTGTACCAAGGGATGTTGTTGCGGCTGAAAAATATCTGAAACAGGCGGCTGATGCCGGGAATCTGCAGGCTCTTGGAAGACTGTTCTCCATTTATCTTGCCGCCGGTCAGCTGGAAAAAGCGAAGAAGTGCGCTGAAATGACTCTTGAAAGACAGCCGTCCGCGGGATATCTCCAACTGGGGAATATCTACATGCAGATGGAACCGCGGAATTATTCCCAGGCCTTCAGGTATTTTACCTCTGCCGTTTCAGCCGGAGAGCCGAGGGCTCTGCAGCCTCTCGGCAGAATGTACGAGAATGGTTTCGGAACCGAAAAGGATCTTTTCAGAGCCTGTGAACTGTACAGGACTGCCGTCAGCAGGGAAATGAAAAACGCATCTACTGATCTGGCAAGATGTCTGTGGGAGATTCATGACGGAGACGGACGCTCTCTTATCCGGTATGTGGAGAAGGCTGCACAGGACGGAGACATAGCCTCCATTCAGAAGCTTATTGAGATCTATTCCGATGATCAGTCAGGAACCAGAAATGATCGGGAGCTGGTGCGGTGGATTACGGTGGGTGCGCGCCTTGGTATCCAGGACTGTCTCTTCAGACTTGGAGAACTCTATATGCTCGGTCTGAGGGAACTGATTGATCGGGATGAGGCGCTTGGCCGCAAGTATCTTACGCTGGCCATGGAAAAGGGATCGTCACCTGCAGCCTGGACTCTGTCCTCCTATTACGAACGCATCGGAAAGTACAGGGAGGCCTGCGACATATTTGAAAAGTTTTCCGACAGTTCTGATTATCCCTTCCAGTTTAATCTGGCTTTGTGCCATGTCAACGGTCGCGGCAGACCGAAGGATGCGGTAAAGGGTGAGCAGATCCTTCTGAATTCCTATTCCAGAAATCAGAGCAGCGAGGTTTCGTTTCTGCTTGGTCAGATCTATTCAGATGAGGATCTTCCTCTTTATGATATTGAAAAGGCAATGGAGTGGTATCTTGATGCCGCGGATCTCGGTGACACAGGAGCTCTTTTCAACCTTGGAGCTCTCTATGAGAGAAATTCTCCTGAATACAGTCCGGAAAAGGCCTTTCACTACTATCTGAAGTCCATGGAGACCGGAAATATGGGGGCGCAGCTCAAGGTCGCGGCTGCCTATATCAGCGGTCAGGGAACTTCAAAGGATCCGGCAAAAGGATGCGATCTGGCGGAGGAGGCGGTAAATTACTCCATAACTGACGCCAATGCCATTCTTGCTGGATGTTATCTCAGCGGAAACGGAAGGGAGAAGAATCTGGATCGGGCGCTGGCACTGCTTCATGACGGATCAGATAACAACAACACCGAGTGCAGCCTGATGATAGCTGATATCTATGCCAGAGGTGATCTGGTCACAACAGACATGACATTTGCCTGCAGCTATTACTATAAGGCGGTGCTGTCTGCACAGACTTTGGATGAGATAAATCAGGGTGCGTCCCGGTTTCTGCCGGGGAATGTTTGCTATAATCAGGATCACAGGACATATGTGGTTCTGAGCATGCTCAGCAAAAAACTGAACACCTCCAGGTACAGCGGTGAAATCCTTAAGATCAGAAACAGCATGAAGGAAAGGGAAAGACGCAGTGCTGACGAACTTTTAAGAAAGTTTACGGAGAATGACGATGATTAGGCTCCTGGCTGCACTGGCTGCTGTTATGCTTTCCGGATGCTCTCTGTTTTTCGGATCCGGTGATGACCGGGATGAGCATGTAAATGACAGAAATCCCGGCAGATGCTATGCGGACTTTCTTGATAAAAAGTTTGACGAGGCCTTTGTGTCATGCTCCGGAATTGACGATCCTGAGGCTCTTTATGATGTTGCCTGGATGTATTCAAGAGGAAAGGGCACGGATCGCAATCTTCCAAAGGCAAGAGTTCTGATGCAGAAGGCAGCACAGGGAGGCTACACTGAAGCCATGCAGGAACTCGGTCTGATGTATGACAGCGGTATCGGCGGAAAGCAGGATTATGAAAAGGCTTTTTTCTGGTACAGCAGGGCGGCAGAGCATAACAGCGTCGCCGCCATGAATTCTCTTGCGTCACTGTACTACTGCGGCGACGGTGTGAAGCAGGATTTCAACAGATCCTTTTTCTGGTCTGAAAAGGCTGCTTCCGGAGGAAGTGCCGAGGGAATGTTTAATATGGGAAGACTTCTTGAGAGCGGCAGAATTGCAGATCCTGCGGTAAGGGAAAAGGATCCTGACTACTGGTACAGACGTGCTGCTGAACTTAAGTATCCCGAGGCGGTTTTTACAGTTGCCAGAAAATCATATGAGAAAAGCGGCAGTCCGGGGGATCTGTCGGAGATAAAAAGGGCCGCAAGACTGGGAAGCTCCGCCGCAGCTCTCTATATCGGAAAACATACTGAAAAAAGAGAAGGTTCCGGTTCAGTTGATGCCTACTGCTGGTATGACTTTGCCGTGGTTCTCGGCAATACGGAGGCGGCGGAGCTGAAGAATCAAATAGTTTTGGGATGGGATAAATCGAAGTTGCTTGAGGCGGAAGAACAGTGCGGAAACTAACATTGAGGCTTTTTTCTTTATCAGCAGGCTTTCTCATGCTTATGCCGGCACAGCAGATCTACGGTCTGCACAGTGACAGTATTGATCTGAGCGTCTGTCACAGTAAGCCCTATGAAAGCTGTGACACCAGATGTGCGGCCGGATGTGAAAGAATTCTTATGGACAATCCTGCGGATTCAGTAGCTTATTACAAGCTGGCGGTTCGTGCCCTGAATTCTCCGGGCGGTCCTTTTATGCCCGAGGTGGATACAAATCTCAGAATGTGCAGTTATGTCGGAAGTGATGAAAGTGCCCTGTGTGAAATTCTTTATGCTGCCGTTACCGCCTATCCGGATCAGTTTTCAATAAAAAGCAGACCTGCAAATCATGAATCGGCACTTGCCTGGGCTGAACAGGCCGGAGAAAGAAACTATACGGAGGCGAAATGGGTGCTGGCCACCTTCCTTGCTCTTGGCAAAGGTGCAGAGTACCCGGATCTGAAGCGTGCATACAAACTCATGGACAGTACCTCCGATGTCAGACCGGATCGTGAATTCGCTCTTCTTTATGCCGTGCTTCTTGATCATGGATGGGGAGGAACCCAGAATGTGCTTGAGGCTGACTACTATTCCAAGGTGGGATATGCCTGGTACAAGAATATTGCAAGGCGCAGCGTGTCAAGACTCGACAATGTGTTTCTTGCCATGATAGTCCGGTTCGGCTATATCATGGGTGATGCCAGAATTATCCATGAGACGGCGTGGGATCTCTCGGTATCGAGACTTCTTCCGGAATCTGTAGAATATACTCCTGATGAACTTGAGGATCTGCTGGATTCTGATGACGATCACAGCGAAATTATAACCCGTTTTTTCGGAAAGGAGCTGCTTGCCGCCGCTCTCGGATCTGAAGATGCGGAAATGAAGGCTAAGGAGATTGAGGAAATCATCAGAAAATATGACGGCGGGGATATCATTGTCGCTGCAAAGGAATATGCTGAAGAGCATGAAGCAAAAATAAAAGAGACGAGGCAAAATATTCTTAAGGTGAGTCTGACCGACAGGAAAAGCAGCGCTTCAGCCCGCAGAAAAAGTCCCGGTCGTCATACAGGAAAAAAACAGCAGGGGTTTGTCAGATCCTTTTTCAATACTACAGCCAACGGTTTCAGACGGGCCGGCGATGCTGTTAAAAGTGTTTTTTCGGATTAGTTATTCCGCCTGTAAATCAGTAAAAATCAGCAAATTTGTCTGTTTCAAAAATCCGGTCGGTAGGTCTGAAAACAGATTTCAGAATCTTTTTAACTAATGTGTTGTGACAGGGTCGGTCGCAATGATTTTTAACATTTCAGAAGTGTGAAATTTCACTTTTTGTTGTTTCACGGAAGGTTTTGTTATGGATCTGTTTAAAAATATTATAAAGGCGGCAGAGAGGGGACGCAATCTTCTGCTGGATCGCGAAATAAGGATAGGAATAACCGGTCTGTCACGCGGAGGGAAAACAGCTCTCATCACTTCTCTTGTCAACACAGTATCTCATTTCGGAGAGGCTAATCTTAATGTTCTTCTTCCAAGGTTTCAGACCTATGAAGAATCAGATATGAGTTACGGAGGCATAGCTCAGCCCCGGGATCTTTCTGTTGCCGCCTTTCCCTATCGCCAGGCAATGGATGCCCTTTTTTCAGATCCTCCGAAATGGCCGGAGCCTACCGACGGTGTAAGCGAAATAAGACTGGAGCTGCGCTACAGGGACAACAGGTGGCTGAGAAGAGGAGAACAGAGACGACTGTTCATTGATATCTGGGATTATCCCGGTGAATGGCTGCTGGATCTGACTCTTCTTAATCTTTCGTACGAGGAGTTCAGTTCAAGGATCAGAGATCAGATCGTCAAGGTAAGAGAAGTTGCATGTCCGGATGACTGGATCAGTGCCGGCGAAAAACTGGATCCGAAAGGTGCGGTGGACGATGGTTATCTTGCCCGGGTGGTTTCTCTTTACACCGGGTGGCTCAGAACCTGTAAGAACCGCGGTCTTGCCTTTGTTCTTCCCGGTCGCTTTGTTCTTCCCGGACATCTGGAGGGGGCTCCAGTTCTTCAGTTTCTGCCATGGATCTGGGAACATCCCGGTACCTGTGAAAGTGACAGTCTTTACGCTGTAATGGAGAACCGTTATGAGGCCTACCGCGAGCAGGTGGTAAGAAAATTCTACCGGGAATGCTTCTCAAAAATTGATCGTCAGATTGTAATTATAGACTGTATTCAGGCACTGAAGGGCGGACGGGAAACTTTCATGGACATCAATGATACCTTTCAGATCCTGCTTCAGAACTTTAATTACGGCAACAGTACCTGGTGGAACAGACTGTTTTCTCCAAAAATCGATCGTGTTGTTTTTGCTGCCTCGAAATGTGATCGGATCACCTATGACGAGCATCAGCATATGCTTTCTCTGCTTAAATCCATGGTTTCCCAGGCGGTCGGTGTGGTCAGAGCGGAGGGTGCCCACTGTGAATATCTGGTTCTGTCTGCCATAAGAGCCACCGACTGCATGACAGTAAAACTGAAGTCAGGAGAGGAGCAGCAGGTGCTGAAAACAGACAACCCCGGTGAAGCACCGTTTTTCCCGGGCAGTGTTCCGGATGTGTGGACCAGGGAGAATATGGATTTTTTCCAGAAATATTTTGATCCTGCAGGGATGCTTTCCAGACTGAGACCTTTAAGATTCAAACCGGATCAGCCAGTGCCTCAGCTTAATCTGGATGTACTGCTTGAGTATCTTCTCGGAGATAAATTATGAGTGACAGCGACAATATGCGTAAGGGCTTTGTTCTCGATGAAGAACTTCAGAAGCCGGAAACGTCATCAGAAACGCTGAAGGCGGGATTTGTTCTTGAAGATTCAAAGGTTGAGATGACTCCTGCAGTTATGAATACTGATGATGTGGCAACTTCAATCGATCTGGATGACGAGCCGGAGGAAAAACCGGAGAACACTAAATTCTGGACAAGTCCTGTACTGTGGGTGATCCTGCTGATCACAGGTCTCGGCGGTCTGCAGTGCTATTATTTCATATCGGAGGCCTTTGCACAGAATACAGCTGTGGGTTTTCTTTCGTCAGCAGTTATGAGTGTTCTGCTTGTTATGGCATCATGGTCTGTATGGAGGGAACTTCGTTCTGTACTGTTTCTTAAAAGATCTGATGAAAGACGCGAGCAGATCAGACAGACGGTTGCATCCGGCACAGGAAAGGATGCAATCCTGCTTTGTGAGGAAATGGCTGAAGACAGCGGGATGAATAAAAGCAGACAGTACGAGAGTTTTAAAAGCAAGATCAGTGAGCATTTTTCTCCGGAGGAGGTTTTTGCTCTTTATGAAAGTGAAATTCTTCGCTCCCAGGACGAGAAGGCAAGGAAAATCATTATCAGAAGATCAAGAGAAAACGGGATTGTTGTGGCACTGAGTCCCATGGCATGGCTTGACATGCTATTTACTCTGGCAAGATCAATAAGAATGATCAGGGAGATTTCCGAAGTGTACGGACTGAGGTGCGGAATATGGGGCAGAATGAATCTGTACCGCCGGGTTGCCAGAAATATCGTTTATATCGGAATGGCAGATCTGGCCACTGATGCGGTGACTGATGTCCTGGGGGCCGGAATGGCAGGGAAAATAAGTTCGGCACTGGGGCAGGGTATTGCTGCAGGAATATACTCCACCCGTCTCGGTTACATGTCGATCAAGGCTGTGAGGCCGATGGATCTTAACAGGAGGGTACTTACTCTTTCAGAACTCAGAAAGGCTCTCCTGACTGAAGGAAAGTTTTCTGAGATTATCAGAGGAGAGAAGGACAGGAAGTAACAGGATCCTTTTGCTGTGCTCAGTTTTATCTGACCGTGCCGTAAAACCACGTCCTTCAGAGCGTGGACATTATATAAGGCATAAAATCAGGTATATTTTTTCTTACCGACGGAGACTGGTTTCAACTCTCTCAATGACGGCAAATCAGACCAGGGCACAGCCGCAGAGTTTTGTGGAGTTTGAACCGTATTGTCGGTCATATGATGGAATCCCCTGTCTGAAGGCAGGGGAGGACAGGTATTTCAGTACAAATCAGCGGTATAAATCAGAGATCAGCAGGTCTTTGATTTTTTTATCGCATGCTCAATTTTGTACTGATTGAAGTTGGAATGTCTTTTGTTCAGACAGCTCATCACATCGCTGTATCTGACATTTTTAGAACTGAGCAGCACTGTGAGGTGAAACAGCAGATCTGCCGCTTCTCCGATAAACTCCTCCCTGTCAGCGGATACGGCTGCAAGAGCGGTCTCAATAGCTTCCTCTCCCACCTTTTTGGCAATTCTTGCAGTACCGTTATGGAACAGTTTGGCAGTATAACTTTTTTCCGGATCCGCATCTTTTCTTGACTCCACAAGAGCCTCTAGCTCCGCCAGAAAACCAAGCGGGAGCTCCGGCTGTGTGTCGAAGCAGCTTTCCGTACCGTTGTGGCAGGTAGGACCTTCCGGATCTGCAGTGAGAAGAATGGTGTCACTGTCGCAGTCCATGGTCATGGCTATGACATGAAGGTAGTGCCTGGATTCCTCGCCCTTTGTCCACAGACGCTGCTTTGTTCTGCTGTAAAAGGTTGCAAGCCCCGTCTCAATGGTTTTTTCCAGAGCCTCCCTGTTCATGTAGGCAAACATAAGAACCTTCCCCGAGCGGCAGTTCTGCACGATGACCGGCATCATTCCGCCGACCTTCTCCCAGTCAAGAAGTTCAGGATCTAAATTGTATTTGTTAGTCACGGATTGGTACTCCTTCATCTCTCAGATATGTTTTCAGATCAGGTATGGCTATAATCCCCTTGTGGAATACTGATGCTGCAAGAGCGCCGTCCACATCGGCTTTAAGGAACGCATCTCTGAAATGCTCCGGGGCACCGGCACCGCCTGAAGCAATAAGAGGTATCCGTGTCAGAGGTCTTACAAGACTGAGCTGCTCGATGTCATAGCCTTTTCTCATGCCGTCCTGATTCATCATGTTAAGAACTATTTCACCGGCCCCCCGCTTCTGAACCTCCTCAATCCAGTCCGGTGTACTCCATGAAGTTGTGCAGGTTTTGCTTTCTACTCCTGTGTACTGTTTTACGCAGTAGCGGTTCAGATCTCTGTCATAGTATGAATCAATGCCTACAACCACGCACTGTACACCGAAACGATCGGCCAGTCTTGAGATGAGATCAGGATCAGCCAGGGCGGGCGAATTGATGGAAACCTTGTCAGCTCCGTATTCCAGGATCCTTCTTGCATCCTCGACGCTTTTGATGCCTCCGGCCACGCAGAACGGGATATCTATGACCTCGGCCACTTTTCTTACCCAGCTCTTGTCCACTACACGTTCGTCAGATGATGCGGTGATATCGTAAAATACAAGTTCATCGGCACCCTGATCGGAGTAACGCTTTGCCAGAGCCACGATATCTCCCATAACCTCGTGGTTTCTGAACTGTACTCCCTTGACTACCACTCCGTCACGTACATCAAGGCACGGAATTATTCTTTTTGCCAGCATTCGATAGCTTCCTTAACAGTTAATTTTCCTTCCAGCAGAGATCGTCCGATGATCACTCCGCCGACTCCTGTACCTCTGAGAGCCTCCACATCGGCAAGCGAGCCTATGCCGCCTGATGCCTGGAAACTGATTTCAGGAAAGTTTGAAGAAAGCTCTCTGTACAGTTCCACGTTGGATCCCTTCAGCGTTCCGTCCTTGCTGATGTCAGTGCACAGCACATGCTTAAGACTGTATTCCCTGTACTTTTCGATAATTTCCTCTATGGTCACTCCGCTGTCTTTCTGCCAGCCGGAAACCGCAATATATTTTCTGCCGCTGATAACGTTGACGTCCAGTGCCAGAACTATATGCTCCGAACCGTATTTTTTCATCCAGCTGCCTACAGTTTCCGGTGATTTGACGGCCGTGGAGCCGATTACAACTCGGTTTGCACCTGCCTGGAGGAGATCCTTCACATCATTTTCAGTGCGGATTCCGCCGCCGATCTGAACCGGCACGGGTGTATTTTTGATAAGGGATCTTATTACATCAAGCTGACGCTTCGATGTGTCCTTTGCTCCGTCCAGATCTACCAGATGAAGCTGCTGTGCACCTTCCTTCACATACAGATCATATCTTTCCTGAGGTGACCAGGTGTATTCGGTTTTCTGGGCGTAATTCCCCTGGAAAAGTCTTACTACCTTTCCGTTTATCAGATCTATTGCCGGTATGATCACAGCTGCATCTCCACAAAGTTAGACAGAAGTTTTGAACCAGTTGCTCCCGATTTTTCCGGATGAAACTGGGTTCCCATGAAATTACCCGAGGCAACCACAGCGGTAAAAGGTTCACCGTAGGTGCATTCAGCTATGGTCGAACTGTTCAGCTCCATGCAGTAGGAGTGAACAAAATAGAAGTAGCTGCTGTCAGGAATATCTTTGAATAAAGGGTGATCAGATGTTATTCTGATCTGATTCCAGCCCATGTGCGGAAGTCTGAGATTTCCTGTCTTCATCATTCTTACATCAGTTTTGATGATTCCGAGACAGTCGACTCCGGTGCCGTTTCCGGTCAGATCTTCGTCTGAATGTTCAGAAAGCATCTGCATACCGAGACATATTCCAAGCAGCGGCCGTTTTGCTGAAAGGATCAGATCTTCCAGCTGTCTTGAGCGGAGCTTGTCCATTGCGGCACTGGCGGTTCCGACTCCCGGAAGGATCAGTTTGTCAGCGTTTCTGATGTCGTCCGGATCATAACTGATTTTTGCGCTGGCACCTATTTTCTCCAGTGCTATCTTTACGGATGTCAGGTTTGCGTAGCCTGTGTCGATAACAGTGATCTTGGGTGATGCCATTAAAGTACTCCTTTGGATGACGGCAGAGCTGTGCCCTCTACTTTCAGAGCCTGACGCAGAGCACGTCCGAAGCCTTTGAACAGAGCCTCCACCTGATGATGTGTATTACCTTCGCTGACAAAGAGATGAAGTGTGATTCCCATGGCATCGGAAAGAGATCTGAAGAAATGAGGAACCATTTCAACCGGAAATTCTCCAACGTATTCCCTGAGAAAATCAGCATCGCAGACAAAACTGCAAAATGGTCTGCCGGATATATCCAGGGATGCGGTAATTTTTTCGTTCAGAAGAGATGTGGAAAAGCCTTCTATTTTGGCATAAACCTCATCCATTGGAAGAGCATATGCAAAACGCACAATTCCGCGTTTTTCTCCGAGAGCCTGCTTCAGTGCGGTTCCGAGAGCAATTCCAACATCTTCAACCGTGTGATGCTCATCCACGAAAAGATCTCCTTCAGCCTTAAGACTGAGCCGGAAACCTCCGTGTGTCGCAATCTGATCCAGCATATGATCAAAAAAGCCGATGCCTGTGCTGATGGAGCTTCCCCCTGTCTGGTCCAGATTTACACTGACAGAAATCCTTGTTTCCTTGGTGTTTCTTTCAACAGTGGCGGTGCGGCTCTTATTGATTATGGCCGAGGCAATATCCGTCCATGACAATGTCTCTCTGTTGTACTGAAAAGATTTGAGTCCCATGTTTTCCGCAAGCCGGACATCAGTTTCACGATCACCGATAACGTAGGAATTTCCTCTGTCCCAGTCAGTTCTTTTAAGGTATTCCTGAAGCAGACCTGTTTTTGGCTTTCTGCAGGAGCAGTTCTCGTGCTGAAAATGAGGGCAGATCAGAATATCGCTGAATTTAACACCCTGGGATGAGAGTACATCCAGAATGAAATTCTGGGATTTCTCAAAATCTTCCTCCGGGAAAGATTCTGTGCCGAGACCGTCCTGGTTTGAAACCATTACCAGAGTATAGCCGCAGGATTCCAGTTCTCTGAGTGCCGGAATTACGTTCGGCTCGAACTTTATCTTTTCAAGACTGTCAACCTGCTCGTCCTCCGGCTCTGCAACCAGGGTTCCGTCACGATCGATAAAAAGATATTTCATTCGTCATGCTCCTTCATGAAGGTGAAGAGATCATCCATCTCGGCACGTGATCCCACAGTTATGCGCACGCAGTTTTTTAACATAGGTTTGTCGTTGAAGTCCCGGAGTATAAAGCCTGCTTTTTTTGCTTCTCCAAAAAGCTTTTCACCGTCTTTGAATTTAAGAAGCACGTAGTTGCCGTTGCTGTCGAAACTGTCAGTAACACACTTCAATGTTTTGCAGCGTTCCAGAAAACTGTTTCTGATCCTGTTAAGCTCATCAACTCTTTTCTGCATAACGCATATATTCTCAGGATCCAGAGCCGCAGTGGCAACCTGGGCAACAGGTGCACAGATCGGATAAGGATCAATAACCTTGAGAAGCAGTCCGATGATTTCAGGATCCGCCAGTGCAAAACCGCAGCGGAGACCGGCCAGACCGAAGGCCTTTGAAAGTGTTCTTGTAACAACAAGATGACTGTATTCATTCAGCAGATCTGTGCAGGAATCGTTCGGAGAGAACTCTATATAGGCTTCATCCACAACAACCAGGGTTTTCCCGGCAGTCTCCTTCAGAATTTCGATCAGAAGATCTCTTTCTATAATGGTGCCGGTCGGATTGTTAGGGGAGCAGAGAAACAGAACCTTTACGGAGTTTTCCTTCAGTGACCTGAACACAGCCGGAAGATCAGGCTGGAAATTGTCCTTTGGCTGAACTTTTATCGTTGCTATGCCGTTTGTTTCCGCAGCAATGGAATACATCCCGTAGGTCGGCGGACAAATCAGAATGCTGTCCTTTCCCGGTTCGCAGAAGGTCCGGCAGAGAAGACCTATAACCTCATCCGATCCTCTTGCCACAAGTATGTGTCCGGGATTTACTCCAATATAGTCAGCATATGCCTGGATAAGTTCAGGCGGCTGACACTCCGGATATCTGTTGTAGGATGATGAATCAAGATCGAATTTGATTCCTTCCGGACTTTCGTTTGCATTGAGGTAAACTCTTCCGACGCCTCCGATGCGGCGTGCTGACTGGTACGGTGTTAATTCCTGCACTCTTCTGCAGGCTAAATCTGTAATACTCATTTTCCCTCCTCAAAGTGACCGAGACGGATTGTGACAGCACGCTGGTGAGCCATGAGACCTTCTGCGTCGGTCATCTTTATGATGGTGTTTTCGAGTCTGCCGAGGGCCTCACGGGTCAGCTCCTGCACGGTGTAGCGTCTTTCAAAGTCAGCCAGTCCCAGACTGGAGTAAGTCCTGGCGTATCCGTATGTAGGAAGAGTGTGATTAGTACCGCTGGCGTAATCACCTACAGCCTCAGGAGTCCAGGATCCGATGAAGATGGAACCGGCGTTGCGGAGATCAGGAAGAAGGCTTCGTCCTTTCTCCACCTGAAGGATAAGATGCTCCGGAGCATAGGTATTGGAAATGCTGCATGCTTCCTTCATGTCTCTGCATATTATCGCCCTGCTTGATCCCAGAGATTTTTCAGCTATCTCCTTTCGCGGAAGAATTTCAAGCTGTCTGTCCAGAGCCATGTTTACTTTCTCAGCCAGTTCACTGCTGTCGGTAACCAGGATCACCTGGGAATCCGGACCATGCTCCGCCTGAGACATCAGATCAGCAGCGACAAATGAAGGATCGGCCTTTGAGTCAGCGATAACCAGAACCTCTGAAGGACCTGCCGGCATATCTATGGATGCACCGCGGTTGTCCTTGGATATCTGCTTCTTGGCTTCCGTTACGAAGGCGTTGCCCGGACCAAATATCTTGTCTACCTTTGAAACGGTCTCCGTGCCGTAGGCCATGGCTGCTATAGCCTGAGCACCGCCTATATTGTATATTTCCGTGATGCCGCAGATTGATGCCGCGTAAATAATTTCATCTGCAACAGGCGGAGGAGAACATAGTACAACCTTTGAGCATCCTGCTATTTTTGCGGGAACTCCGAGCATAAGCACGGTGCTTACAAGAGGTGCGGAACCTCCGGGAACATAAAGACCGACTTTTTCTATTGCATGGGTGTGAAGTTCGCAGGTTATACCGTCCTCTGTATGGACAGTTACCGGCTGACGCTTCTGTGCCTCATGGAACTTTGCAATGTTGGCATACGCATGATCGATGGCCTTTTTAAGTTCTTCCGGTACCTTTGAGATTTTTTCCTTAATCTCATCTGCCGACAGTTTGAGTTTTCCGTCGGTTACATGATCCAGTTTTGCCGTAAATTCAAGCAGCGCGGCGTCCTTTTCTGTTCTGATGCGTTCAACAATATTTGTCACAATGCCGTTGATATCAATTTTTGAACTGACGGCAGGACGTGTCAGAACCTCTTCCCGCTCCTGCTCAGACAGCTGATCCCAAATAACAGTTTTCATTAATCTTATCCCCAGTAATTCAGAACTTCAGATTTCTACTGCAGCATTTTTTCGATTGGAAGAACAAGAATGGAGCTGGCTCCAAGTTCCTTGATCCTTTCCATGGTTTCCCAGAAATGCTTTTCTTTGGTCACTACATGAACGGCTACCACATCCTCGGTGTGGGCAAGAGGAAGTATGGTCGGATTTTCCGCTCCCGGAAGGATCTTGATTATCTCTTCAAGATTCTTCTTCGGAGCATGGAGCATGATGTATTTGCTGCCTCTTGCCATCAGCATGCCGTCAAGGCGAGGCATCAGCTGATCAAGCACAGCCTGCTTTGCAGGGTATAAATCCTTGTATCTCTGGATCAGAACAGCCTTTGACTCAAATACAACCTGAACCTCCTTCAGACCGTTGGCCTCGATGGTTGCACCTGAACTTACCAGATCGCATATTGCGTCTGCCAGGCCTGCTCTTGGTGCAACCTCAACTGAACCGGTCAGCAGTACTGGTTTGAAGCTGATGTTCTTCTTTCCTAAAAACTCCCGCAGCAGGTTAGGGTAGGTGGTGGCGATTTTTGCGTCGCGAAGCATTTCAAGACCTGTCCATTCCTGCTCAGTCGGAATGGCAAGAGAGAGTCTGCAGTCTCCGTAGTCAAGTCGCTTTAAGGTTTTGAAATCAGTTTTCAGACCAAGCGCCTTTCTTTCAAGTCTTGTTTCTTCGAGAACGTTTTCGCCTACGATGCCTAAATCTACAACTCCGTCCATTACCAGACCCGGAATGTCGTCATCACGCACTCTGAGAATATCAATGGCCATATTCTCCACATGAGCAATCAGCCTGTCCTCTCTTTTATTGATTTTTAAGCCGCAGCTTTTCAGCAAAGCCTGGGAGTCCTGACTTAAACGTCCTGATTTTTGCATTGCAATGCGTAAGCGATCGCTACTCATATTTATTATCTGCCTGTCTGGCAGCTCCTTTGTGTTTAGAACAGTAAAAACTTATTTCAAAAATTAAAACCCTCGGAAGTTCTGATCTTCCAAGGGTTGTCATCTTTTATAAATGCCGGTCTGGAAGATTAATCATGTCTCCCAGAAACCATCCTCCTGAAAGACTGTTAGGGATGGTGGTGATGATGAAATTTTTCAAATAACATAACTTTCATTCTTCCTGTCGGCAATAACTGATGTCGGATTTTCCCGCATCGAAACTGCACACATTATATCAAAAATGTGACGGTTATTCAATAATGCAATGTTTTGCTCCATTGCAGACAAATCCGCTGCAGTAATCCTGTTTTATTAAAAGATTATCTGCAGAGCGTTTGATGAGTTTTCTTCATCCATACCGGCATTGTTGAGATCGACATTAGTTGTTGAACCAGTAATTGATCATGTCTTTTACATCATCATAGGTGATCCCGAATCCCGGGTAGTTGTCTCCGGATATGGTGATGGAGAGAACATAGTTCCATTCATAATAAGGTATGAGGTGAAGAGTGTAGGGAGTTCTGTTTATATTGTACTGACAGTGAAAGCGCGGACCGCCTATCGGAGTATTGTCTTTCATTTTGGTGCATGAGGATGAACCGTTTGAGTTGGCAACGGCGTTCACGATGTCAGAAAAACTCCGGTTGTTCATTGAGTATGTGGTCATGTTAACGTAAACCCGACCGTTTTCGTTTTTCTGGAACATAATGGAATCCCTGTCCTGTTTTGCAACATAAAAGCCCCATGGCAGCGCACTGGCAGCTGCAGAGAAAAATACAGTGGAGGCAAGGAGGAGTCCTGTTATAAATTTTCTTGAAAATCCTGTCATAGTTGTTCCCGTTTTCAATTAAAAAAAGGAGTCTTATGCAGAGAGTCAACTGAAAGTGCCTGCCGGCATCCCGTAAAATACAGTCGTTCTCTAACGTGTTGATTATATCCTAATTTTCAGATCCGGGTTATTTGCATCCTTGTTTTTTTCATGATTTGTTATGGAAAAATGACTCTGCCAGGGAATGTGCTGAGCCTGGAATCAGCGCACATCGTTAAGTTATCTGGACTAACAATTATGACTTTTTTAAGTTCAAAAAATAGTTTATGAAATGTAATGACTTTCAGTGGCATCTGAACTTTTTGAACAGAGCCCCAACGTACGATTTTTTTTTTTGAGCCTGCAGACTTTACTTTTAAATTTCTGTTTGTTTATTTGAAACATAAATCACACAAGCTGTCGGACCTTCACAGGTAAAATAATGTCGTTGCATTTTGTGATTTATTAGGAATTGGATTGAATGTTTAGTTTTAAGTCATTGAAAACAAAGATTTTTATCTCTGTTTTTATACCTTTTTTGGTTTTGCTGATAGCCATATGCATGTATCTTACGGTGAAAGACAGGGAAGTAAACAGGCAAAATTTCCAGATAGGATCCTCAATGTTTGCTTCGCTGGTTAATGACAGCATCAACATTATCGATTCCTGGCTTCAAGATCGTATGAAGGTCGTAGACACTCTGGCGCAGCAGGATCCGGAGTTTCTTAAAAACAGAAACAATATCATAATGATAGGAAAGGCGATGAATTTCGGAGGCGTATACTACGGAACTCAGGCTGAAGGTGATATGTACTCCACCAAAAAAACACTGGAGCAGTACAGACAGGCCAAATATGATCCGAGGCAGCGTCCCTGGTACAAGCTGGGAGAAAACCAGCCAGAGGTCAGAATAAGTTCTCCGTACAAGGATTTTACCTTCAACGAAAATGTAATCGGAATGGCACGGATGGCCCAGGGCGGTGTTGTGGCAGCCGATGTAAGAATAGCAGAACTAAAGGATTCTCTTTCCAAAATATCAATTCCAAAAAACGGATTCACACTTCTCTATACCGATGATCATAAGGTTATTATCTCTGATAAGGATGATGTTTTCATGAAGGAGGTAAGCGCCTTCAATCCTGTGTTTACATCCGACAAACTCAGAAGTGCGGAGCAGTCCGGAGGCGAACTGACTGAACTTAAGATTGACGGTATAACCTATTATATGATGTCAGGCGATGTAAAGAACGCACCATGGCATTTCTGTTTTGTTGTGCCTGCCAGTCAGATAGCAACCTCGGCTTCAAATTTTCAGATGATCCTGCTGATTTCGTGTGTGATCCTGGCTCTGACAGTAATTGTTCTCAATAAATTTCTTTCTGTTCAGGTTGTGCAGCCGATAGGCTTCATTTCAAAATTCATGATTGGTATGGCAGACGGAGCCGGAGCTGATCTTACAAAGCGTATTAAGGTAAGAACCAGGGATGAGATTGGAGTTCTGGAGGAAAGTTTCAATAAGTTCCTTGACTGCCAGTCAGGTCTGATAGGAAAATTTATCTCTTCAGCTGCGGCTCTGACGGAGATTTCACAGGAAGTTAAGGATCAGAGCGGACTTCTTCATGAGAAGGCACAGAAGCAGAAGGAACTGCTGACAAGCGGAAATAACATGATTTCATCGGTGAAGTCTCAGACCAATTCCGTTTCCACGGAAATGTCTGATTCGTCTGTTAAACTGAATGATACAACAACGGGATGCACGGAGCTTCGGTATATGATTGACGGAGTTGCGGACTCCATCAGCAATCTGAGCGGTGAGCTTGACAGCACCCGCACTGCACTTGACAAACTCAGGGAAAGTACAGATGCCATTGTAAATCTGAATAACAGCATAAGTGAAATTTCCAATAACACAAACCTTCTTGCCCTCAATGCCGCCATTGAGGCTGCCAGAGCAGGTGAACACGGCAGAGGTTTTGCCGTGGTTGCAGATGAGGTTCGCAATCTTTCCGGTCATACTCAGAAGGCTACGGAGGATATCAAAAATACTATTGAGACTCTTGTTGTTGCAAACAGGAATGCAGTAGATCTGATGAATGTCAGCATCGGTACATGCAAGATGGTGGTAAGCAGAACTAATGATGCTTCGGATCATATCAAAAATATTACAGCTTCTTTCAATGAAATCAATTCATCAACTCAGAGAATTGCAAAAATAGCCGAGGAGCAGAACGATCTGGTAAGTGCCGCCTTTGATAATATAGATCAGGCTGAGAACTCAGCTGAAGAAATTCTCGAGAATTCGAATGCTTATGCACAGACAGCGGATGATCTGAGGGAACAGTTCAGAGCACTTAATGATTCTCTGTCCATGTTCATAACAAAATAGATTTCACCTTGTGTATTGTGAAATGAAATAAAAAAGCCGGATTTTTCCGGCTTTCCTGTTCCGCTGTTTCTGATCAAAACGGTATGCGGTCGATTTGTCGCCGAGTCACTTCTCCGATGCACTCCTTCTCATTATCCCTGCTGCAATTGCTCCTGATATGTTGTGCCAGGCACTGAAAATGGCTCCAGGTACTGTTGCAAGGGAAAGGGATGAAAAGCATGTGCTGGCCAGCGATGTGGCAAGACCGGAATTCTGCATGCCGATCTCTATGGTAACTGCACTCTTCTGTTTTGAATCAAGTTTGAGAAGACTCCCGGCAAGATAGCCAAATACATATCCGGCGAGATTATGCAGAACAACCACGGCTATAATAACCATGCCGTATTTAAACAGTTTTCCGCTGTTGGCATCTATTACAAAGCCTATTATCATACATATGGCAATACATGAAACAACAGGGAGAAACTCCACTGCCGCCTTAGTGATTTTTCCAAAGAGTGCATTGAAAATCAGACCGAGAACAACCGGTACTATCACTATCTGCACAATACTCAGGAACATGGCGACAGTATCAATTACAATCTCTTCAGTCTGTACCTGCTGATACATGCTGATGTAGAACCATGTTGCCAGAGGTGTTATCAGAGGAGCCAGCAGTGTGGAAGCTGCCGTCATTCCGATGGACAGTGCCACATCTCCCTTTGCCATGTACGTCATTACGTTTGAAGCAGTTCCTCCCGGACAGCATCCAACCAGGATAACGCCTGTTGCAAGCTCAGCCGGCAGGCTGAAAATGATGCACAGAATGAATCCTGCAAGAGGCATGACTGCAAACTGTATTATTTCTCCTGCAATAATGCTGCGGGGGTGCTTAAGAACAAAGTAAAAATCCCGTAGGGTCAGAGTCAGACCCATTCCGAACATGATAATCATCAGCAGATGCTGGATCGAAACGTTTCCGTCAAGAAATGAAGTATTATTAATCCATGATGTAAAGCTGCCGTCAGCGAAGTATGCCAGTACAGATACAAGCAGAGCGATCAAGGCCATGTATTTGCTGAATATACTTATTATGAATTTTTTCATTTTTCGATTCTCATTCAGATACTCATCTTCGGATTTCTGCAGTCTGATTTAGCTTCTTACGCCACGTATTTGAGATCCTCTTTTTCCTTTTCCCTGATCCTGCGGATCAGCATTCCCTTTGCAGTAAGATTAATGGTGTTAAGGAGTATAAGAATGATAAATGACAGCAGACAGTGGAGTACAGCCAGCTGCATGTCAACCGGGACATTAGGATTATTGAGAACAGTTGCTATGTCAAGGAAACCGTCTACAAATATGTAGGCCAGATAAGCCATGGTAAGACCGGTTATGATCGTGAGCGTGGCAAAGCTGTATGAAAGCTTCAGATCCCTTTGAAAAGCCTTTTTGGCAGATTCGTAGGAGGTTTTAAAATTTCCAAGTCTTATTGTTTCATGGACGTAAATGTAAAGGAAATCACCTGCCACGATTTCAACAATGAGCAGAAGTGCACTGAAAGCGACTACCGCCTGCGTGTCTCCGAAGACCTGGGTCATGGACAGAACAAAGGTATAAATGGTGAAAAGAACGAAATTGATGGCTATTCCAAGAGAACACATCTGCATTTTCGGGATGCCTGTCTGAAACAGCTCCATGAAAGCAAAGGATCTATTTTCTTCGTCGAGTTTCACGACGTTGGATGCTATGACCAGCATTGGAAAATTAATGATAACAAAGATTACCATTATAAAAAGTCCGGATACAATCAGCGGCTCTATGGATGCTGTTTCACCTGATGAAATGAGGAGCCCGGCAGGACACAGAAGAACAAGGGCAAAAAATAAAACGTTTATCATTGCCAAACTGAAATACCCTTTGATATTGCATAAAAGCATCGTTATGGCATCGCGGTAGCAAAAAATTCCTTCCAGCATGTTTATTCCGGTTTCTTTGTCAGTAATGGTTGTTGCAAACGGTTCTGATTATAGATTATTTTGAATTTTAAGACGATATTTTCTTTGTTTTCTTTGTCTGTACGGTTTCCTGTGCGAGTTAACGAATGCTCCTGTGACAGCAGGAATGATTCAGACAATTCTGATCGCAGCATGAACCTGATGATCAGGAGATGGATCTGGTTTACTTCTCATAGCAGACTGCTTTGTATGAAAGTCCAGTACCGCACGCTGAAGAACATATACAAAGTGCGGACAATATGAATGTCCTGGAAACATAAAAATCTCTGCATTACGCAGGAAAACAGTGTTCGCGGGGCAGAGATTTTTCAAGATTCAGATTTCTTCAGAAAGCTTTGAATACACGCATCAGCACGGCAGCCGGAATTCCGAGTACGGCACCGGCAAGGTGAGCCCATACTGCAACATGACCGAGATTGTGATCAATGCTGATGGCGTGCATAAACTTTCCAAGTAACCCTGATGTTGATACGCCGTGTGTGATAAACGGAACGGAAATCAGGAGCGATCCTAGAACAAGTATGGTGACACCGTAGGCTGCTTTCCTTTTCAGCCACAGGATCCCTGTCATGAAAAGCATGGTGAATTCCGCTGCTGAAATACCGTAGTATACGTACACAGGTGCATCCGGATACATTCTGCTCATTACAAATATATTGATTAATGCATTCATCAGAATGAATATCAGTATATATCCTATGGCGTACTTTCCTGTTCTGTATATGCTGTCAACGGGTGAAAGACAGTAGATGACAAGAAAAGCCACAGCATCCGTTACCAGGTGATATGTGTTCATGTGAACAAAATCACCGTAAAGGTATGTTGGCCAAAAATTAAGGCAGTGTTCCTGAGTGAGACTTATCGGATAAGGTGAAAAAATACCGATAAAGTGCGTTGTCAGAATCACTGCCAGCGATACCAGAATCAGTGTCATTTTTATGTTTAGTCTCTGATCAGGTAATCATCCAGTGATTTGCCTTCATCCAGACCCTGCTGAATCGGAGCTGGTGTCCTTCCCTGACCTGTCCAGAATTTTTCTACTCCGTCTTTCATATAACGGTACTTAGGAGGACGCTTCTCTCTTTTGGTAACTGTGATGAAGTCTGTATCTTCAGATACCAGATCTTCCGGAGATATTCCTTCACGACTCAGCTGTTCAAGAATTGATTTGATTTTTTTGTTTCTTGATTCAGACATCTTTTTCCTTTCTGAAATAACTGATGTCAGATTGTCAAGACACTCCTCAAGAACGCTGATTGGCTGCCTGTCACAGATTTCCTTGAGTTTATCAATGTCCAAAAGATTTTTAATTGTAGATACGTTTGCCATTATTTACTCGCTTAATATTGTGTTAGCCCACTTTGTTGCTTCAAGATATGTATCAATAGCTTCCTGCTCATCGATACCCAGTTTCTGGACTCTTACTTTGACCCGGGGCCAGTTCATGGTCTCATAGTCAAGCACAAGCCCTATATAAAAAGCCAGTTCACCTTTTTTTTCAATTAATGCATGTTTGATGGATTCTCTTATCGGCATTGTACTTATTATTTCGCTGAAGGAACGATCCATCATGGCATCAAGGAGAGAAAAAAGTCCGCACATAAAGGCGTCCTGCTGATCGACCTTGTTCTTCCTTTTAATGGAAATCAATTCGCAGAATCTGGCTCTGACCAGGGACATCCTTGAAAGTTCAGAAGGTTTGTCTTCATTGATGCAGGTCGCATATACCAGCGATATGAATCTGCGCATGTTTTCCTTGCCCAGAAATACAACGGCATGCTTGAAGGATGTTATCGGATCACTTGTACCGTAGCGGACGTTATTGACATAGGAAAGAAGTTTATATGCAAGAGACTGATCCTGACTTAAAATCTTTTCTATTTTTTCATAGTCCATATCTTCCCTGATTGTTTCCGTCAGAAGCTGGGTAACAACAACCTGGTTGGCAGAAAGAGTCTTATGCTTTACAATCTCCGGTCTGCTGAAGAAATAACCCTGAAAAAGCCTGAATCCCATTTCCTTGGCCTTTTCAAATTCCTCTCTGGTTTCAATTTTTTCTGCCAGACATTTAATATGACTTATCTGATCTGCGCGAGAATCCAGATAAGCTCTGATTTCCTCATGACTGGACAGTCTCCAGTCGAACTTAATAATATCAATATAGGGAAGAAACCTGTCCCATGCCTGATCCATGGTAAAGTCGTCAAGGGCAATGGTAAAATTCCGTTCCTTGAGACTGATCACAGAGTTAAGGAGTGTCTCATTGGGGGATGCGTCTTCCAGTATTTCTATTACAACTTTGCTGGGTGGCAGCGAATCAATCAGTCCCTCCACAATCAGAGAGTAGGGGAAGTTTACAAAACTGATCTTGTCCCCCACAAGAGACTCTATCGGCTGACTGAGAAACTGCTCTTCAAGAAGAGTCATTGTTGCCTTTTCAGAGGAAATGTTCGGATATGCATTCGTCAGCCCCTGTCTGAAAAGCAGTTCGTATGCATAAGTGCGCATCTTTGCATCAAGTATGGGCTGCTTAGCTACAAATGAATACATAAATCCCCCCCCGACGTTGTGATCGCTATAATAACAAAAGTTTTAATTAAAAAAAATAATAAATTTTGTAATATGTGATATTTTTCTATTTTTTTAATGAATTTATCTGAACATAATTCCGCTATTTATTTAAAAATTTAGATAAACTAAAGAAATAAATTTTGATATCCTGCATTGTAAATTCTGATAAAACCTGGCCGCAGAAAAAATACAGATTGCCGATGATATAGTTTTGAAACGGAATGGATTATGTATTTTTTGTTTCTTTATATCAGTTAAAGTTATTTCTGCAAGTGAATATATTTTAATTCTCTAATTACATTTCTTTTTGTTTACGACAGAATTTTTAAAAAAGTAAATAATTTATTAAAAACGCTCGGATCTGATGACAATGTATTAAAAAGCAATAGTTATGAGAGAAAAATGCGGACGACAATTGTCCTGTTATTCTGTCAGATGCATCAAAGAGCCTGTTTTAAAATTCGGATTCAAAAAATGACGCCGGCGGAGAATAATCAGCATTCATTTATCATGACCAGGCTCTGGCGCCAGTCTTCACGCTGTCAGGCACGGGATTGGCAGAACTGCTGCTGATCAGAAATATGTAAAAGGCAGATCAGCAAAACACTGCCTTCATCTCAGATCTTTGTTTTGCTGTGGTTTGGAGTGGCAGAATTTTTTTAACCTTTTCTTAAATTCAGTACCGTCATAATTCAGATCCACAAATGATTTTCCGTGATCCCATCTCTTTTGAGCTATATCATCGAGATACGGCTTGAATTCGGTGTAGTTAGGAAATTTTTCAAAGCAGGTGACATTCGAACCGAAATATATCTGACCGAATTCAATCAGCTGAGCATAAGCTGTTCTCACATCTTTTGTATCGAAGTTTTTGATCAGATTCCTGCATGCTGCTCTTTTTGTGTTCCACCTGGTAAGACGTTCAAAGGTTATTATGTTTTCCAGATAGAGAAGATAGATAATGCAGATTACAATCAGTACGATAATCACCCCCATCACGATCAGCAGTATCATCTTTGTAATATTGCTGTTGGAAAAGTCATAGTTACTCTCGCCGTCGTCCATAATTTCATAGGATGGCGAGGTAAGAGTAAATGTGCTTAATTTTGTTCCTTCGTCATATGTACGGAATACCCAGTTGATTTCCTCCGGTGCAAAAATAAGTTTCATCGGTCTCAGTGGAACAAAAACCTGTGTAAATGTTCTGCTGGATGTCAGAACTCCGGTTTCAGGATCATAATGCTCGGATATTTTTTCCCTGTCTGTATAGGCCTTGTACTGAGGTGTTCCTTCAATGATCCGCGGAGGCAGATCCTGTGCAGATATTCCTGTACCGGTAAATGTTATTTCGTGGATTATCGGTGTGTTTACAGGAAGCTCGCTGTTCTTTTCCGGCTGCCAGCTCTCAATGATTTTGAAATCCTCGGCTACAACCACATTGTTTTTGCCATTTATCGCATTAACTGTTTTTATTGTTAACGGTTTTTCCTGGTATACAAAACGGATCCTTTTTCCGTTTCCACGATCTCCCTTGCTGGGATCATGTATTTTAATTGTCTTTTCACTGTTGTTGTTTGTAATGACAGTATTACCGTTGCCTTCCTCGGTGTATGAGCCGTTTGCCACAGCTGGAATTATTACATGTGTTCCCGGGGTTTTAAAGGAAACCGCGTAAACGAATGTTTCTACAGTACGGGAGCGACCCATGGTTGTCCGCTCATTTTTAGATTCGTGAAGCAGATGGATATGACCGTCCTGATCTACGGACGGAGGAATGATGCGTGAGGCAAACTCCACGTTGTGAGGTTTGGTAACTGTTGTTTTTACAATTATTGTTTCATTTGTGTAGGGATCTGGATTGGATATTTCCGTTACTATCAGATTGTTGAGAGCAGGGCGGGGTTCGCGGCCCTGTTTTTTTCTGACGGAAATGTTCAGGGGCTCTGATACATTGTCTTTTATCAGAAGACTTGGAATGACCAGCGGACCGCTGTTGTGGGTTACCAGCGGAATTCCCCATTTTGTAGTGTTTTCGTAATCATGGTATTTGTGCATGATTTCGCCAACAGTAAAACTGTCTGTAAGGGGTCTTACATCAAGATCCCATTTATCAAATCTGCCGGCAGCTGTTACAACCAGAAGAAAACTTGTATCCTCATAAAGTCTTTCATCCTGTACATTTACCTGGATCAGCTTTTCGCACCAGGCCGTACTGCAGGATATTATCAGTAATAGAAACGAGAATATGAATTTTTTTACCATTGCTGTGCCGGTCCGGTTTTGTGATCGCTTCTGCGCTGAAGATTAATCAGACGGTTGCGAATAAGATTTTCTGGATTAATGACAGGGCAGCCTCTGTCCTTGCTGCAGTCGTTGTCATCTGCCCTGTCTGTCCTGACTACGTCTACAGTTTCGTTAATCGCATGTTTTTTTGCGATTTCCTGCATCTGCAGTTTTTTCAGCAGTTCCAGATTGTAGCGAGCATCAAAGTTGTGTTCGTTTTTTGTTTCTAGCACCTGCTGGTAGAGAAGAATGGCTGTTTCTATTTCACCGTTCATTGCATATGCGTTTGCCAGATTGTAGGTTCTCAGAATATTATCCGAGTTTTTGGAAGCTGATTCGTATGCTTCTATGGCCTTTGAATATTCACCGGCCTTGTAATATGCATTGCCCTTCCATATTTTATCGTTGAACTCTTCAGCTGCCTTGTCGTACTGTGCACTGTTAAACAGTTCGATTCCCTCCATATCTCCGGCATATGTTTCCGGGGAGTAGAACAGTGATGAAGACAGAATAAACGTTACAAGCAGAGAGAATATGAATCCCTGCCTGAATACCAGAACCAGCAGCAGAAGAGGAAGCGCCATCCAGTAGCCCAGATCGCATTCGTGGTACACATCCCTGATTTCAACATTGTGGCGTGCCGCCGAAACTCTGAAAATGTCGCTGAGTTCGTTTTCATTTTTCGAACTGTAGATCTTGATCTTTGCATTTTTTACAAGCGTTTCCACATTTTTGAGATCAGATCTGGCAACAACTATCTCTCCGTTGTTGTCCTTCAGCAGTGAGCCGTTGCCGAGCTTAAGGGCAGAACCTTCATTTGTTCCGATGACATAAATGTAGAAGTTGTCATCAGACTGGTTGACGTATTCAGCCAGCTTGAGAGCTTCGCTTTCCTGACTGATGCCGTCCGTGATTACAAGAATGTTTCCCTGAACGTTCATTTCCTTCGGTATTTCTGATGCATGCTGTACCGCCCGCATTAAATCTGTACCCTGCATCGGCATAACCGACGGATCCAGCTGTCTTATGTAGGTTTTCAGCGTGTTGAAATCATTTGTCGGAGGTACCAGAGTATAGGCGTTACCGGCAAACACGACAAGGGCAATCTTTTTGGTCGGTGTAGCCCTGTTAAGAAGCTGATTCAGGGAGTAGCGCATCTGCATATAGCGGTTCGGTCTGATGTCGTCCGCCAGCATGGAATTGGAGAGATCCATGACCCAGACCCACAGTTCCTCGTTTTGAAACAGAGGTTTGTCCTCATCAACTACTGTCGGTCCAGACAGTGCAAGAACACCAAGGATCCAGGGCAGTGTGAAAAGCTTGAAATTACGCCGTATCTTCCTGGTATTTTCAAGATTAAAGAAATTGTATATCTCCTTTGTCATCATCTGCTGGGAGGAGTTGACCTTTCTGAACCTGATGAGGTAGAAAAGTACAGGAACCACCAGAAGTATGAGAAGCCACGGTCTGGCTATGTAGAAACTACTCATAGTGCCTCCTTACAAGATATGCGGCAATGAAGGAAAGCAGCAGGGACATGAGCAGCGGTATGTAGTACAGTTCATAGACATGCTGGAAATATTTTTCTGTTGTAATTTTGGGTTCACTGGCGTTGATATTGTCGTAAATCTGGGAAAGTGATTCCGGATCCTGTGCTCTGAAGAATTTACCGCCGGTTTCTTCTGCAATTTTGCGCAGTGACTCCAGATCAATCTGCCTGGTGGCATTATTGTTCATGGCACCGTATCCGATGGTGTAAACCTTCATTTCCGTGTTAAGAGCGTACGTGATTGCATCGTCAACAGAAATTTTTGCGGATGTATCCCTGCCGTCGGTGAGCAGTATCAGGATCCTGTTGGAGTTTTGAGTCTGGGACATCGTCTGGCCGGCCAGAATAATGGCATCACCGATAGACGTAAGGTTCCCGGCAAGATTGGTCTCCAGTTCATCTACAAAACTGTTGTAGAGTCTGTGATCACCGGTGAGCGGTGACATGATGAATGCCTTTTCTGCAAATACCTCAAGACCGAAATTGTCCTGAGGTCTGCTGTTTACGAATTTTCTTAGCTCCTGTTTCAGAACTGAAAGTCTTGATACGTAGGTCTTGCCTATGAACATATCCTGCATATCCATGGACGGTGAAACGTCCACAGCCATCATGATATTGTAGTTTTCTTTCTGAACCAGAATCGGATCAGTTATGTAGACGGGTCTTGCAGCTGCCACTGTGAGACATATGTAACTCAGAACACTGATGATCACAAGGATCAGCGAAATCTTGGGACTTCTGTTCTTGACGATGGGAATGGACGGCAGTCTGATTGGTTTGCGGTTCGGCTCCCTGAGCGGCCAGAAATAATAGACCAGATAAGGGAGTATAAGGATAATAAGCACAAGGGGGTATTTTATCTGGATCATGCAAATCTCCAAAGGTTAGAGCAGAGCCATAAAACCCCGTGGCGGTACAATTTTCGTTTTTCCTGCCTTGTCAGAATGTGTCCGCCGTAAAGCAAAGCGTCCCAGTCCTCCACAATTTTTGAAAAATGGCAGATCCCGGTACTGTCAAGAAAATCAGTCCATTTTTTCCCGGACAGTGAAGCATACCTTTCCTTTGGAAAATACCTTCCGCAGGATTCCTTCAGAAGGCTGTTCATGTCTCCAACAAAAGAAGAGGATCTGAAGAAAATTCTGGTCAGACGGAAAAGATCCCTGATGACGGGAACTACTCTTGCGAGCAGAAGGAACAGAACAACCAGGACAGTCAGTACAACCAGAATATAAGTGACATACAGACCCATGTTCGTCGGTTCGGCACCGAGATGGATGTCCTTTAGTCCCAGGTTACTTATTTCTTCGACTTTATACATACTTTTTTACTGTTTCGCTGCATCGATTCTGATAAAACGCTGGCAGGAATGCTTAAGCTGAGTAGACAGAACTCTCATGCGGTGCATGCCGATCTTTCTGTAATCGTCAGTGAACTTCTTATCGGGACTGACCACGTATCCGATGCTGTTGTCATTGTCGACATACAGCATCCCGGGATTCTTCAGTTCAATCTCCATCCGATCGAACACCTGATAGCAGTAGACGATATGGTTAATATTCAGGTATCTGAGAATTATGGCCGCCTTTGAAGTCAGTCTGTAAAAATCAGAGATGACGTATACAACACTTCCCGGCCGGATTGAATCCGTCAGAAGCTGCAGCGCATCACCTATGTTTCTGGAACTGGTTCGATCCTGAAGTCCTCTGTTGTAGCAGGCATGAACCTTTTTGATGATGTTGAGTACATCGTGATGTCTGCCACCAGGGGTTGTTCTTACGATTTCGTTTCCTGAAATGATTATGCTCGATACCTTATCGTGATTAAGCACTGCCTGCCATGCCGTAGACGCCGTCAGCAGAGCTGCCACTCTCGATTTTAGCTGTCCCTGGGAACCGAAATACATGGTTTCACTCAGATCAGAAACGATGTATGTACATCTGTCCCGCTCTTCTCTGAAAAGCTTCGTGTGGGGCTTTCCTGATCTGGCTGTAATATACCAGTCTATATTACGGACATCATCACCGGGTACATAGGGTCTGACCTCGTCAAACTCCATGCCTCTTCCCTTGGCGCTGGAAGCCTGAAATCCGAATCTGGGACTTGCAACCTTGCTGATCGGCAGAACAACATTTGAAGGAGGCACATTTACCAGATCTTCAAATGTTAATTCGATGGCACTCATGATACTACCACCAGACTGAGGATCTTCTCGATAACATCATCCGGCTTTATTCCGTCAGCTTCGGCCTCCATACTTATAATAATACGGTGGCGCATGACAGGATATGCACAGACCTGTATGTCGTCAGGTATTACATAATCGCGGTCGCTGAGCCAGGCCCTGGCGCATGCACATCGCCAGAGTGCTATTGTAGCTCTCGGACTTACACCGCAGGATATCCATCTTGCCAGATCACCGTTGACAGCCAGCGGATTGCGTGTGGCGTTCACTATGTTGACAATGTATTTCTGCAGCTCCTCGGATACCTTGGTTTCAAGAACGCTTGCTCTTGCTTCAAAAAGCTCCTTCTGAGTAAGAACGGGATGTTCCTTTTCCTCTTTTCTGTGCTGGATTTCATAGTGATTCAGCTGAAGAATGCTGAGTTCATCCTTGGCATCCGGATAGTCTATCTTTATGTGCAGCATGAACCTGTCCAGCTGAGCCTCGGGCAGAGGATATGTTCCTTCCTGCTCCAGTGGATTCTGCGTCGCCATGACCAGAAACAGTTCCGGCAGAGTATAGGTCTTGCGTCCTATGGTAATCTGCTTTTCGGCCATTGCTTCAAGCAGAGCACTCTGAACCTTTGCCGGAGCTCTGTTTATTTCATCTGCGAGAAGAAGATGATGGAACAGCGGTCCCGGCTGGAACACAAAGGAGCCGTCCTGGGGACGGTATACATCAGTACCGGTTACATCCGCAGGCAGCAGATCCGGAGTGAACTGGATGCGGTGAAACTTTCCCTCTATGCATTTTGAAAGTTCTTTGATAGCTCTTGTCTTGGCTATACCCGGAGGTCCTTCAACCAGTATGTGACCATCTGAAAGCAGTGCCAGCATAAGTCCGTCAATGAGATCGAGCTGTCCCAGAATCTGGGAGCTCAGATACTGACGAACTGTCTGAACCTTGTCTTTGAACATTTTTGTCTCACTATAAAATTCAATATTTAATAAAATTCGAAATTTCTGAAGATTAATTCAGCTGTATCCCGGAATCTGCACAAACATTCTGAAAACTTATGATGTTACAGGGATCTGCGTAAATCATTCATCAAAAATGATATAAACTCTTCTTCGGATCAATATTCCCATATTATAACCGTGAGAAATATAAAAATACACGTTTTAAGGGATTGCAGAATGCCAACTTGTGCGATTGAACAGATTTATGCCGATTTAAACTTTTGGAGAGTCTGTATCAAAGAAAGGGAATGATGAAAATTAATTTTCTGATGCTTCGGGAATCTGTTTCATAAAAACTGAACAGACCTCTGGCCTGCTGTGCCATGAGGTAAAGACGCCTGTTCAATCCGCAGACTCGGGCTGATTCCTCAGCATCGTATGAGTGCAGAATTTTCAGCCTCTGTAAAACGATAGTCTGATGCGGCTGCCTGGTGGCAGTCTGACTGACTGTCATCCCGTTTGCCGGATACATAATTATGATGATAGAATCTGCTGTACCCATTCGGATAATGACCTGAGCGGTACTTCAGGTCAGCAGTGAAAACAACGGAGTAATTATGATAGTGATAGTGAGACATGGGCAGGCTGAAGCGGCTGCACTGAGTGACAGAAATCGTCTTCTTACGGAAAATGGTAAAGCCTCAGTCGAAAAGAGAGCTGAAGAACTTGCCGGAAAGTGCAGAAACTTTAGGGAAGTTCTGGTTAGTCCGTATCTCAGAACACTGCAGACCTTTGATATTCTCAAACCGCTGCTCGATGTGGGAAGAGTTCAGATTACAGACGAACTTGTTCCAAATGCCTCTCCTTCCATTGCTGATTACATCCGGTATGCAGACGGGCAGGGCGGTAATGTTCTGGTGGTAAGTCATATGCCTCTTGTCAGCGGCATTGTTTCAGAGCTTTGCGGACCGTCGACTTTCAGTGCGTTTGATCCAGGTGATTTTTATCTTTTGGACAGAAAAGAGGATGAAGTACTCTACAAAGTGATCTATACAACAAATTCGTTCTCATTAATGTAAATTATACTTGTTCAATACGATCTTTTTCATATAAAGACTAGATGGTGGTTTAATGTTTTGAACCGGTTTTTCATGGATGAAAAACTGACAGGCAAGGAATGCACTAACCCTACTGATACAGTTATGCAGGAGTTGTGTAGATGAGAATTTTTAAATTCTATTCCCCGCTAGCTATTGCCAAGCATGTTAAACTTTTTTTCAAGGGAAGAATTTATATCAACGGTCGCGGAGGTTATGTGTTTGAGCGTGGCAGAGTTGTCATGCCGGAGAAGCCTGATCAGGTTCATTCTGATACTGTTACGGAAATAAACAGAAGAATACAGTCATTGTCTTAGTTTTCAGTGTTTTTTCGTTTTTTCAAGTCCTCCTTTGCGTGATCTCCGGTTTTACAATCGTGATCGGGTTTTTTATTTTCTGAGAGTTAAGGTTCATCCACCTTAATTTGCTGTTCCTGAATGTGAAATGCTTCAGAGCGGTCTGTTTTTTGGCTGCATCATTTATCTTTGCCTGTTTGCCGTCGGTGTGATCTGCTAATCCTGCAGATGCGTGCCACGTTTTTGTTCCTGTCATACCGAAATCCGGAGGACTGCCTGGCATATCACAGACTCCGACAAGGTTGAGTCTTTCAGATTTTTGTACGTTCCTCCTGTTATAACATCCTGAAATGAGATTATTTTGTAGCTTACTGTTCGGTAATTTCAGACTGTCGTCATTTTTTCATTTGCTGAATGGGGTATAATTCACGAGGTTTGACAGAAATTCAATTTGATTCATAAGTTTTTGTATTCTGTACTGCTTTTCTGTTTTGCTGATTTGGATGGCATACAGCTTTCGCAGTGACAGTATGCATATGTGTTTATTCGGGGTATCAGAGGTTCAGCATGGATGAAATTACATCAGACTACAATTTTGTTTCCGAAGAGGTGATTCAGGCGGAAATAAATCAGGAACTGTCTACTGTGGGAGATATGCTAAGGTATCTTACAACAGCAATTTCAAAATCAGGTGTGTACTGCGGTCATGGCTCTGAAACTCCATACCAGGAGGCAGCTCAGCTGCTGAGTTTTGTTCTCGGTCTTGATTATGAGGAACTTGAAGGATTCAAGAGTTCTTTTGTTACGGCAAGAGAGCGCAGAGATATTTTTGAGTGTGTCCGTACCAGAATTTTTGAACGTGTTCCTACTCCTTACATAACGAACATATCTTACTTTGCAGGACTTCGTTTCTATGTGGATGAAAGAGTTCTTATTCCGCGTTCGCCTCTAGCCGAACTTATTGACAACCGTTTTGAGCCGTACCTGCAGAATGATGCGTCTCTCGTTCTGGATCTGTGTACCGGATCCGGGTGCCTGGCTATTGCAATAGCGGAGAAGCTTGGCGTGGAGGTTGATGCAGTGGATATATCCGATGATGCTCTGGATGTCTGTGCCTACAACGTGGATCTCTACAATATGACTGATGAGGTATTTCCTATCAAATCAGATCTCTTTGCAAATCTGGAGGACGGAGTTCTCTATGATTTGATCGTTTCAAATCCTCCGTATGTCGATGAGTACGACATGGAAAATCTTCCTGAAGAGTTTTTGCATGAGCCACAGTCTGCTCTTGCTGCAGGTGAAGACGGACTTGATATAGTCAGAAGGATTCTGAGGGACGCATCTGATTATCTTAAGTCTGACGGATATCTCATCTGTGAGGTGGGGAACAGTATGGATGCTCTTTCCGAACTTTATCCTGAAGTTGATTTCGAGTGGATACAGTTAAAGAACGGCGGAAAAGGGGTGTTTGCCATTTCCTGTGATGAATTGAAAAAGAACAGAAGTGTATTTGAGGAGCTGTAATGTCGGGAAATACCTTTGGACAGAATTTTACCGTAACCACATGTGGTGAAAGTCACGGACCGGGACTTATTGCCATTGTTGATGGCTGCCCTCCTGGACTCGAACTGTCCGAATCTGATATTCAGAGAGATCTGGATATGAGAAAACCGGGACGCAATCCTTTCACCACTCCCCGAAAGGAGGATGACAAGGTTGAGATTATTTCCGGTGTTTTTGAGGGCAGGACAACAGGAACTCCGATAGGTCTGCTTATCCGCAATGAGAACCAGAGATCCGGTGATTATTCGGACATTATGAACAAGTTCCGGCCGGGGCATGCTGATTTCTCATATCAGCAGAAATACGGTCTGAGGGATTACAGAGGCGGAGGACGTGCTTCGGCCCGCGAGACAGCTATGCGTGTGGCAGCCGGTGCGATTGCCAGAAAATATCTCGGATCCCGGGCAGGGATTAAGATCAGGGGATGTCTTACCCAGATCGGATCTGTCAAGGCTGATTTCTGCAATCTGGAGCAGGTATACGGCAATCCGTTCTTTTTTGCAGATCCTCAGAAGATTAACGAGGTAGAGGAATATCTGAGAGATCTCAAGAAATCCGGTGATTCCGTCGGTGCCATCGTCAAGGTTGTGGCTGACGGTGTTCCTGTCGGACTTGGAGAACCGGTTTTCGATCGTCTGGATGCAGATTTGGCCTATGCCATGATGGGAATCAATGCTGTTAAGGGTGTTGAAATAGGAGACGGTTTTGCAGTGGCGGATCAGAGGGGATCTGCACATCGTGATCTTATGGACAAAACAGGTTTTCTTTCCAATCATGACGGTGGAATTCTAGGAGGGATCAGCAACGGCAATCCAATAGAAGTTACTGTTGCTTTCAAGCCGACATCCAGCATTCTGATACCGGGGGAGACCATTGATATTGACGGCAACAGTGCTGAAATTGTAACCAGGGGCAGACATGATCCGTGTGTCGGTATCAGAGCTGTTCCTATTGTGGAAGCCATGATGGCTCTGGTACTGATGGATCATTTCCTGAGAGATCGGGCCCAGAATGCCGATGTGAACAGAAGAATGTATTTCTGATCTTTTACGGTTTTTTGGGTGAGCAATTCGGTCTGTGACTGAAGTACGGGATTTTTATGCGTGATGCCGCAGTCTGATTGGAGAACCGTTCCGGTATGAGTGTTTCTGATCTGAAATATTCTGCGATGTCTGACGGAATTCACTGGTGTTTAGTTGTAGGGAAGTGACAGTCACAGCAATCTATGTGCTGGAATCAGTCACTTCAGTGTTTTTTTTGTTTAGGTATTGTTATGTCTTTTTTAACCAAGTTTCTTATGACAGCGGTGGCCTCTGCAGCTGCTGTTTCTTTTTCCTTATCTGCTGCAGCCAAGGATTACACCAAAGAAGAACTGGAGCAGATTATTCACAGTTACATAGTGGATCATCCGGAAGTCCTTGTTGAGGCCAGCGCCAACCTTCAGAAAAGAAAGGCTGAGTTGACAGCTCAGAATGAATCCATGTATCTGAAGACCTTTGAAAAGGAGATTTTTCATTCCGACGCAGATGCCACAGTTGGTCCTAAAGATGCCAGGAATGTTATAGTTGAATTTTCCGATTATAACTGCGGATACTGCAAGCATTCCAAAAAACTGTTTTTCAAGGTTATTGAAAATCATAAGGATAAGGGTGATATCCGCTACATATTCAAGGAATACCCAATCCTTGGAGCTGGTTCAGAGGTATCAGCAAGAGCTTCTCTGGCGGTGTACAAACTGTATCCTGAAAAGTTCCTGGATTACCATATGTCCGTAATCAACAGTGCATCCCGTATCTCTTCCGATGCAGATCTTAAACCTTATGTTGAAAAACTGGGAATGGACTGGGGGGCAGTCAAAAAACTCATGTCTGACAAGTCCATCAGCGACACCATCGATAAGAATATGAATCTCGGTATGGCAATGGAGGTTACAGGTACTCCATGCTACATCATTAACGGAAAATTTGTGCGCGGTGCTCCGCAGACTGTTGAATACATAGAATCACAGCTGGTCAAATAAGCACAGATTATCTGAATCCTGTAAGGAACTGTTGTTTTCATGTATCCCTCTGTATACTTCATGTTGCAGGGGGATACTGCGTATGGGATGTATTCGGTCAGATTTTTTACTTTCCAGCGGTACATTTTTTGTGTCTGCAGACTGCCTGGCGGTGAAGATAATACTGCTGATGATCTCGTGAACAGAAGCAAATGTTCAGAAACTGACTGTTTTTTGAATTAAGAAACTGAGAAAACTGACGGAGAAAACGAATCTAAAGAAGTACAGGCAAACCTTCTGGTATGAACCTGCCTCATTTTGAACCTGTATAAAAGGGTGAGAGACAAGCCACATCCCAGTACTCAATCCAACCGGCTTGGCTGCTTCCTTCCGGACCTGACCTGGTAACCAGCGAATCAATACGGGAGGACCTGTCCCCCATAACGCTAGGAATAATACAGTATACCTGTTTTAAATTCAACGGTTTTGTTTTATTTTGTTTGGCTCTGTTCAGGAAAAGTGTTGATTTTGCTAATTGTGATGTATATCACGTTTTAGTACAATTACTTATAATATAAATATATGTGTATTTTTTATTAACATAAATCAAAGGTTTTAACGGTGATTGAATACATAACAAGATGTCTTAATCTGCAGATTAAACAAACTGATATTGAATATCGCACGTTTGATAATCTGATGTATCTGTCC
>JAEEGG010003257.1_pt1 | contig 40582 bp, 38 predicted proteins | sample 9134161 | NCBI WGS metagenome assembly JAEEGG01 (sample SAMN16246543, study PRJNA631951) | gut metagenome | biome: gut microbiome; feature: rumen; material: CR-attached | host: Bos | place: Iran: Karaj | collected 2018-10 | reverse complement strand
TATTTGGGCTTTTGTATATAAGACGCGGAGGTGCCGTTTTTGGCTCACATTTTAACATTATTTATAAATTTTAACATTTCGGCAATGACAATCTCTGCCGAAACATCGCCGATGGATCACAGATGGATCATAGAAGGGAGAAAGAAGAAGCCCCGCAGAAATGATCTACAGGGATTCTTCTATTCACAAGCTTTTTGTCACAACCTAAAGCTTCTATTTTGTCGGTTCACCGAGTGTTCGTTTAAACCCCAAGCGGTATTTGACACCGAAGGTAAGGGTGGCAGGCCGGAAGTGGAGGCCGTCCACCTCGGTCTCGAGGCCGGTGATGCGGGTGGTGCCTATCTGGCCGGCGCTGACGATGTACTGCAAGTAGATGCCGACATCGCCCTCCTTGCCGACAGTCGTGAAGTTGAGCGTCAAAGGAACAATAAAGTTACACGTGGTGAACGAGTTGACGTAGTCGGCGCCGCCACGCGAGGTAGCGAGGAAGATGTCGCTGGTGCTCACGCCGAAGCCCGCCGAAGGTTCGAGGATGAGGAGCTTGGCCAGGGGGATGCGGTAGCCGAGGTCGAGGTGGAAATGCATGTCGTCCTTCTTGACAAGTTGGTTCTTCACTGCGACAGCGCTGCTGCCATCCGCCCTATCGACATACAGTCCCAAGGTGAACCTGCCATACTCTACCCCGGCACCGACGCCGCCTTGTATGGCGCCAAGATAGGAGCTGCGGTAATCGAGCGCGGGAAGATTGCTTTGCATGTAGTCGGAAAATCCCTTGCTGCCGTCGAGGAAGCTAGCGCCGAAGTGCAGGTCGGCCCAGACATCCCATTTCGGTTTCTCCACCTTGTTTTCTTGTGCGCTCACCGCGCCACCAGCCAGCATACATGCCAGCAACACAAAGCCTTTCAGGCTCATTTTCTGAAACAATACTTTCATAACAAAACACTTTTAAATTAATAAAACAGTTTGCAATAGGTATTGTTTCTTCGATAGGCAGCTGGGGTATTATTTTTGCTTTAAGTAACGTCGTCTTCCCTGATATATTGTGCGAGGGCTCTTTTATTTTCAAGAAAATCCGGAGATGTCAGCACTATTTCTTGTAATATCCACCCAATTGCTATTGGAGGGATTGCCTTTCTCGTAAACAATCTCAAATGGGTTGCCCGGTTGAATATTGTCCCATATCGAGTCGGGAGGCGATGTGTGTCCGTTGTACCATACATTGTCGACACAATAGGTTTACGCGACACATTTGATATTGTGCCCTTTGCCTGACTTGTAAAGTTCTTTTATGTATGCGGTGGTTTCAATATTGCTGCGATGCAAGCGACAGAGTATTGATAATTTCGAAATTCGAAATTCGAAATTCGAACTTGATAACTTGTGGCTGGCGCCACACTAACAACTTAAAACTTAAAGCTTAAAACTAACATTTGTATTGTTTATGGTAATTCTTCAACTGTCGCTTCAGGAAGAGCTTGGTCGGTTCAAAGACGGCAAAGCGGTAACTCTTCCCTTTTTGCAGCTCAACAATCATATAATAATGGTACGCCCAGTGGATACCCTCAACGGAAAACCTTTTTATCTGAGACCATGGTATCTCGACTGTCCCTGCATCTTCCCAAATGAAAGCTTTATCGGTCCTCTGCGCGTGTTCAACCGCCAAGCAATCGGGATAGACGACAATGGTGTTCCTGTTCTTCTTGATATCGAAGAAATAGCTCGTGGTCATGACGAGGGAAACACCTAACACTACATAGAGCCATGTATCTAAATCTGATGTGAACAAGAGGTATATAACCCAGGCCATCATGGCGATGAAGAAGATGACTCCAAACCATACCCATGCGGTGTCCTTGTACACCTTGACGGCGTTCTCCCTGATATCCATTATATGCCTATGTTGTCCTTTTATTCCTGTCTCTATCATAGAATAAAAAGTTTGCATCCTTAACGCAGGATGCAAACTTTTTATTGCACAATTACTTTTACTGCATCTATTCGATGGAGAGCTTCTTTGTCGTAGTGCCTTTGTCGGTGGTGATGCGTACCAGATAGGCGCCGGCAGGCAATGCGCTCACATCGAATTCCGTCAGGTGACCTGCGAGAACTTTCTTGCTCCAGACCTTGCCCTGCATGTCGATGATTTCAGCACTACCATGCATTGGCTCAGTGCATTTAAGTGTCACCATACCCTTGGTTGGATTGGGGGAAAGGACAAAGCCGGTGCTTTCGACGGCAGCGATGCCCACAGGGGGTACCGGAGGAGTGGGTATCGAGTCGATGACACATGGTGTGCTCCAATCACTCCATCCTTCCCAAATGGCTGTTTCGCAATATCCGCGCACATACACGTGGTAAGCGCTGTCATTGTCGATGTCAGTATATTCAATGTAGGGGTTCGTTGTTGGGGTAATCAACCCTGTGTCAGGGTCGCCGCCAGGCGTGGTGCGCGACACCTCCCAGCGGAGGTTGCTGGTGTCCAGCCATTCCACACGGACCACAAGACTATCTCTGGAGGCAAGGTAAGGCTCTTCCGGCGTGACACAGAAGGTGTCCAGTTCGATGATGGGGAAAATCAACTGGAATCTCTTGTGTGTGTAATAGTGCCATTGGTTATCGAGCCTTGATGAATCATAATAGGTGAATTCGGGTAGGTCTATTGCACATTCCTTATATGTTCCGTTGGCTTCCGCGGAACTATAGGTGCAGTAGTCCCATATGTGTGACGCAATATAGGAAAAGCCATCGAAATCGGTGACGGTTGGATCAGTGGTTGCACAACCCAGGTAGAACGAGTCGGTGACGGTGATGGCGCTGTCGAAATAGTATTCGCGCAGCGGGACGATGACTGTGTAGTCTAGCATCTGATCGCAAGACTCCCCACCTCTTCTAGGCAGCTCTAGGTAGCGTGTGGGATGGGTCGCGTAATCATCCGTCCAGCAGACGCGTGCCAGTTCCACTGGTCCGCCGGCGGTGGCATCGAGCAGTACATAGTACAATGTGCCGTCGATGGAGGTGTCCAAATCCTCTTGCATATTCGTTCTGTCAAGTCGAGCCACAGTCGATGCAACGCCAATTATTTTCAACGGAGTATTGGTGGTGTGTTTCATGTAGCCGAAGGTACCGATGGTGCCGATTAAGCTGTCGGTGTGGCCTGATGCGTTGAGGGTGGGCCACCAGCCCTGTTCGTACTGGTAGATGGGGCTTTTGCCGCGCACGGTGTCGCCGACCTGGTGATAATAGCCGCTCTGGGCGTGGGCGGTGATTGCCATCAGCGCGAGGAGCGCAAAGGTGAGGGTCTTTCTTGCCATAGTTGTGTTGTTTTTGTGCGTTTATAAATCCGTTTTCTCAATCGAGCCTATTTAGGGCTTTTGTATATATGACGCGGAGGTGCCGTTTTTGTATCATTTTTTTAACATTTTTTATGTTTTTAGTCTTTGGAAATGTTTTTTCTTAGGGAGATTGCCATTAATGCATTATAGGATAAATGGAAAACAGAAGCACCTACATTCCCAGACTGTTATGCCGTTCCTGCAGAGGCAAGATTTTCTAGTCTTAAGTGTTTGGGGTCAATGCAGGTAGTAGATAAGTCCGTGCTGAAGAGCGTATGACTCCGTCTGAGTTTCGGTTAAGTTTCGGTTCAGTACCGGTTACCTTCCGGTTTATATTCAGTTCCCGAACACATCTGTCTGCTTCAGCAGACGGACGGTGTGTTGACGGCCGTCGGAGGTGGTTAATGTCAACAGGTAGGTGGCTTGGGAGCGGGAGGTGAGGTCGAGGGTGTACTGGCCGGGGGCGTCGGGTGTGAGGCGGACCTCCTCGCGGCGGCCGGAGAGGTCGGTTAGGATGGCGGTGACGGTGCCGTTATGTTCTTTCAGCTGTCCGCCCTGCACCTTTATCCTCACACTCTGCCGGAAGGGGTTGGGGTAAGCCACAAAGGCGTTGCCGTCCTCGACCAGCGTGATGCTCACCTCGCCTGGTTCCTCTGTGTGGACGTAAGGTGTCATAAAGGCGGTGTCGACGTAGCGGGCGATATAAGCCTTAAATTCTCCATTGACGGTTATGTCGCCGAATGTGGCGCCACCAGCAATGCCGCCTGTAAGGTAGAGGATGCTGTCGCGCAACACGATGGAGGATTGCCGAAGGTTCCCGCTCGAAGTGGCAACACCATAGTCGACAAACTGCAATGGATGCCCGGCAGTGTCCCAGATGTAGAGTCCCATGCCGAGCTCAAGACGGCCGACGGAGGTGGTGTCGTCGCCACAAATCACATTGCCACGATAACCTATCTGTGTCATCACACGTCCGTTGTTAACAACGAATTCGTTGCCAAAACGTGAATAGTACGTGGTTATCTGTTCCGACTTCGCGTTGCCGTGCGAGAGGTAGCGTCCTGTCTCTTTGTCGAACTGGATAAAAACCACTTCTTGAAACAACACCTCAATCTCCGTGCTGTCGATAAACACCCGTCGGTCGGGATAGGCGGGGCCGTTGTGGACGTCGAGAGTATTGGTAATTACGCGGCCCACGACCGTCACCGTGCCTGTTTCCTCGTCAATGTACAGTCCATTGAATCGGCTTCCCCACCCGTAAGCGATAGTATCAGACCTGGTAAATGTCAGTTGCTTGATATACTGCGGCTCAAGTTGACGGTTGAACTTAATCAGGGCTCCACTCTCTTCACCGAAGTGGTAGGTAAGGTCGCTGCCGTCCAGAGGTTGGTCTATGGGCTGAAAGCTTGTACGTTGGAGGGCTACGATGAGGTAGACATTCTGGTCTTCGTCCACAGCCATGTCGAAGCCCGCATCGCTGAAGGCGTCACGCGGAATGTCGGCCGTGAAGACATAGCGGTAGGTCAGGCTGTCGAAATTGGGCGAGAACTTCAGTATGCGCAGGTTGTTGGAGGGGCATAGCGGTTGCGGATGGAGAGTCAGGCTGGGATGCCCGTCCACCAGCACAATCACGTCCTGCACCGTCCCGTCGGACACAGCAAGTCGCCAATTGGACAGCGAGTCGTAGATGTACACGTTATCCTGCGCCATACTCACGAGGTAGATATTGCCCTCGCGGTCTACATGGAACGGACCGGGGCGAATCTCGTTGTTGGCATACCTGTCGGCGAAATCGGCACCCATCTGGCGGTCGCCCATCACCATTTGGCCGGTCGTATCGGTCACGGTATAGGACAAGAAATGGTGATCCAGCAGGTGTCCGTCCCTGCAGTCGAGAGTGATGAAAGCCATGGTGAGGGGCGACATCACGCTGTCGACCCAAGGTAGGACCGCGGCGGCCTGTTCGCTGTAAAGGAGCGTGTCCAGATAGTAAGTGTATTCGTTCAATACAGTTCTCTCACCACTATGAACTTGGAACATTGCATTTATCATCAAAGAAGTGTCACTCAATAGTTCAAGACCGTATGTCGTGCTGGGTGAATAATTGTTCGCATGCAGGGCTTTGCGCCACAACAGCTGTCCCTCGGGCGAGAACTTCATCACGAAAGCATTCCCCGTGACGGGACCTGCGCCGTGCGGAGTCATGGGCAGCAGGTGGACGCCGTCGATCTCGTCGTCGTTCTCCACTACACCAGTAACATAGAGGTTGCCGTGCGAGTCGGCGACCACGCCAGTGACGTAGTTGTGGTTGGGATAGGAATCTCTGCCAGAGTAGGACTTCACCCAGTCGAAGTGCTGGGCGTGGGCGGTGATTGCCATCAGCGCGAAGAGCGCAAAGGTGAGGGTCTTTCGCATGGTGTTTCGTTTTTGATTAGACATAATTTGTGCTTTCTCTGACCATATAGACGCAAAAGGGGGCGTTTCGTTACACGTGTTGATAACTATTTTTGTGTGATATTTTGCAACATATTGATGTACAATGATAATCATTAGATGAAAAATATCCCGAAGCGCCGTGGCATTGGGGTTATCAACACCCACCCCATACACAAATCCATCCCACGCCATCAGCCATCACCATCGAGGGATCACCGAAGGATCATAGAAGGGAGGAAGAAGGGAGAGGGTTGCTTCAATCGCGCATTCAAAAAAGCCGGGGGCGTACGCCCCCGGCTTTTATCTTATTGGATAGGCGATTTATTTCTGGAAGAGACGCTGCCAGTTCTTGTATTCACGGTCTTTCCAGGCGCCGTTGTGATAGGCGTAGCTGACGATGGCGGGGATGACGGTGGTGCCTTCGGCATAGACCATCTGCTGCAGTTCCTCGCTCACTTTGCCCCAGCTGCCGGCCTCGAGGAGGGTGCTGGAGGAGCAGGCGCCGTCGCGGACGTCGGCGACGGTGATCTGGATGGCATACTTGTGCATGGGGACCTCTTTGCCAAGGATTTCGGCGCAGACGACGGTGTCCTGGGCGAAGTTCTTGGGGGTGCCGCCGCCGACCATGAAGAGGCCGCTCTCGGGGCAGTTCATCTTGATCTCGGTGAGCTCGAGGAAGTCGGCCACGCTGTCGATGCTGACGTAGGGCTTGCCCTCGTGACGACGGATCCACTGGTGCTTGCCGATGCCGAAGCCGGCGCTGCTGTCGCTGAAGGCTGGGCAGAAGATGGGCACGCCGCACTCATAGCAGGTCTGGATGAGGCTGTCCTTCTTCACACCGTGACCCTCGGCGAGCCATTTGCCCACGTTGTAGAGGAACTCGCGGCTGGAGTAGGGACGCGGCTCGAGGAGGTCGGCGACGTCGCAGGTGGCCTGGTCGCAGGCCTGCAGCTCTTCCTCGTCGATGAAGGTGTCGTAGATGCGGTCGATGTAGAGCTCGCGCAGCTTAGTGTCGGGGATGACGTTCTCCTTGGTGCCGATGTAGTGCTTGTAGCCGAGGGCCTCGAAGAGGTCCATGTCGATGATAGAGGCGCCGGTGCTGACGACGGCGTCGATCATCTTGTTGCGCACCATGTCGACGTAGACCTGCATGCAGCCGGCGGCGCTGGTGGAGCCGGCGATGGTGAGGATGTTGGTGCAGTCCTTCTCGGCCAGCATCTGGCAGAGGATGTCGGCGGCGCGGGCGGTGTCGCGGCTGGTGAAGCTCATATGACGCATGGCGTCGATGAGCTCGGTGCTGTCGTACTTCTTGATGTCAATGTGCTTGACGGTTTCTTTCAGGAGGTCTTTCTTTTCCATTGTTATTATTGTTTTTGTTTTCAATTATCAATTGTCAATTAGAACGGCACATCGCCGTCGCCTTCGGGGGGCATGTCCTCGTTCATCTTGCTGTCGATGATCATGTGGCCACCGTTGTCGAAGCCTGTGTTGGGGCCCATGCCTGCCATAGCGCCGCCGAAGTCGGAGTCGGTGGGCGGGTTCTCGAAGCGAGCGAACTCCTTGACGAAGCGCAGACGCACCTCCCCCACTCCGCCGGAGCGGTGCTTGGCGATGAGGAGGTCGGCCATACCTATGGTGGAGCCGTGATCGTCCTCCATGATGTTGTAGTACTCGGGGCGGTAGATGAACATCACGATGTCGGCGTCCTGCTCGATGGCGCCGGACTCGCGCAAGTCGCTCAGCTGTGGCTTGTTGCCTACACGGTTTTCGACCGCGCGGCTGAGCTGCGACATGGCCAGCACGGGTATGTTAAGTTCCTTGCTGAGGGCTTTGAGCTGACGGCTTATCATCGAGATTTCCTGCTCGCGGTTGCCGTTGCGGTTCTCGGTGGTGCCGCTCTGCATGAGCTGCAGGTAGTCGATGAAGATCATCTGTATGTCGTAGCGCTGCTTGAGGCGTCGTGCTTTTGCGCGGAGCTCAAAAATGGTGAGTGACGGCGTGTCGTCTATCAGAATGCGGTTGGAGGCCTCGTGGAGGCGCTGAGCACCGCTCTTGAGCTGCTCTTTCTCATAGGGTTCCAGGCGGCCTTTCTTGAGCTTGTCGCCCGTCAGGCGAGCCTCGCTGGAGAGCAGGCGCATAGCCAGTTCCTGGCCGCTCATCTCGAGCGAGAAGAAGGCCACAGGCTTCTTGAAGTCGACGGCCATGTTGCGCGCCATGCTGAGTGCGCATGCCGTCTTACCCATAGCCGGGCGTGCGGCGAGGATGATGAGGGTGCCTGGCTGGAAGCCTGCCGTCATGCGGTCGAGCCCCATGAAGCCGCTCTCGAGGCCGCTCAAGCCGTCCTCCTTCTGCCCCGCCTCGGTGATCTGGTCCAAAGCCAGCCCCACGAAGTCGCCCAGCGGCTTGTAGTCGGAGCGGAAGTTCTTGTCGTTGATGTCCATCAGGTGCTGCTCGGTCTGGTCGAGCAGGTTGACCACATCGGTGGTCTCGTCGTAGGCCTTCTTGATAGTCTCGGTGCTGATGCGTATCATCTCGCGCTGGATGAACTTCTCGCTGAGCACGCGAATGTGGTATTCGATATGAGCGGCGGAGACCACGTTCTCGGTGAGTTTGCTTACGGCATAGGCGCCGCCGGCCAGCTCCAGCTCGCCGTCGAGGCGCAGGCGCTCCACCACCGTGAGGAGGTCGACCGGCTGGCTCTGCTCAAAGAGCTTGCGGATGGCGCGGAAAACAGCCTGGTGTTCAGCCTTGTAGAAATACTCCACGTGCAGCGTCTCGATGGCGTTGATGAGCGCCGCCTGGTCGAGCATGAGGGCCCCGAGCACGCCCTCCTCCAAGGCCACAGCCTGCGGCGGAGTGTTGCTGTTGAGGGCGAAGGCCTGCTCGTATGTCATTCTGTTAGTACGTCTTGCGTCGTTTACAGGCATTTTTTGCGTTCGAATTTTGGACTACAAAGATACGCAAAAAATCGGACATACGAGAAAAAAATATCAACACCTCGCCCCTCGCCCTCTCTCCCAGCCTCCTACCCACCTTATTCCCTCCACTCTTGTACCACAGTTCGACCATCCTTCTACCATCGTTCGACCATAATGAATGGTTAAACGATGGTAGAAGGATGGTCGAAGGATGGTCGAAATGGTGATGGAAAGGCGGTGCAAGATGGTGGCTGCCGAGTGGGGCCGGCGGGGTGCTGTTAATAAAAATATTTTGCTATATTAAAAATAAGTGCTATCTTTGTACGTTTAAAACGAGTGGCGACACTTGCGACAACATATTGAATATTAACAAAAACAATACAATACTATGGAAATTACAGGCAAGTTAATCCAGATTTTGCCCGAAGTGCAGGGCGAGTCGGCCCGCGGCCCGTGGGTGCGTGGCGGCTTTGTTATCGAGACCGGCGACGACTATCCGCGCAAGGTGGCCTTCACGGCCTTTGGCGAGGAGCGTGTGGCTATGGCCAAGAACCTACCGATGGGTTCGATGGTGCAGGTGACCTTCACCCCGGAGAGCCGAGAGTTCAACGAGCGTTGGTACACCGACCTGCGCTGCTCGCGCATACAGCCCTTCGTGCCTGGCCAGATGCCCGCCGCCGCTGCCGGCAACTACAACTGGAGTCCCGCCCCTGCCGCCGCTCCGGCGCAGCCCGCCGCAGCTCCCGCTGCCGCTCCTGCACAGGGTTTCGCGCAGCCGCCGGCGATGCAGTCGAACGGTGAGGACGACCTGCCGTTCTGAAGTTGACAATTGACAATTGACAGTTGGACCTTGGAGACTTCAAAGGCAGAGATAAGGAAGCAGATGCGCGAGCTGAAGCGCGCGGTGCCCATGGAGGAGAAGCTGCGACGCAGCGAGACCGTCATGCGCGGCGTGGAAGGACTCGCGGAGTTCCGTCGGGCCAAGGTGGTTCTGCTCTACTGGTCGATGGCCGACGAAGTGCAGACGCACGCTTTCGTGGAGCGGTGGTACAAGGAGAAGACCTTGCTGCTGCCCTGCGTGGTGGGCGACGACCTGGTGCTGCGCCAGTACACAGGCCCCGAGTGCATGACGGCCGGCGAGCAGTTCGGCATAGGAGAACCCACGGGCGAGGTATGGAACGACCTTGAGGCTGTGGAGCTCATCGTGGTGCCGGGTGTGGCCTTCGACGGCCAGCGCAATCGCATGGGTCGCGGACGAGGCTTCTACGACCGCCTGCTCAAGTCGACGCCCAACGCCGTGAAGGTGGGTGTGGCCTACGACTTCCAGATGCTCGACAGCATACCCACCGAGCCCCACGACGTGAAGATGGACCGAGTTATAACAGAATCCTGACAGCTATGCCGATGTTCTACACACCCAAGCCGCGCCAGTTCCACTACAAGCCGCGCTTCTACGACCCCGAGAAGGAGCGTTGGGAGGCGCTGAAGCAGAAGTACGCCGACGAGCGTGCGCTGCGCGAGGCTATGGAAGAGGCCGACGAGCTCGTGGGCCAGCCGGCCGGCGATATGCCTGCAGGCGATGCCGCCGACAAGGACCTGGAGTATTTCCAGAAGCGTGTGCGCGAGCTTGACCGCCAGGAGAAGCACAAGGGGCTGACGTGGAAGGACATGTTCCGCAAACGCGAGATGCCGAAGTTCAACTACCAGCCGCGCTTCCAGAACACCGAGAGTGTGGAGAGCGGAGAGATGGGCGTCGGCGAGCACATAGCGGAGTTCAAGAAACGCGGCGTGAAGATAAAGAGGCGCTTCGACGTGACCGACCCCGACTACATGAAGCCCGTGCCGGCCACGCGCATCATGCTCTACACGCTGCTGGTATGCCTGCTGCTGTACTGGATACTGTTTTAGTTAAGAGTTAAGAGTTAAAAGTTAAGAGTTTAGAGTTTAGAGTTCATGCTTATAGAAGTATTGAAATCGAAGATACACCGCGTGACGGTGACGGAGGCGGACCTCGACTACATAGGGTCGATAACCATCGACGAAGCGTTGATGGAGGCCGCCGGCATCATCGAGAACGAGAAGGTGGAGATATACAACATCACCAACGGTGAGCGCCTGGCCACCTACGCCATACGCGGCGAACGCGGCACGGGTGTGATAGGCATCAACGGCGCTGCTGCCCACAAGGCCGGCGTGGGCGACTTGATCATCATCGCCGCCTACGCGCAGATGACGCCCGAGGAGGCCCGCGAGTGGCACCCCACCGTGATATTCCCGAAAGACAACCGTCTATGAGCAGTAGGCAGGCAGCAGGCGGAGAAGAGCGCCGCGGGGTGACCCTCGGCGGCGTGCTGAGGCTTGTAGTGTTCCTCGGCATAGGCTTCTTCTTCATCTATTGGTTCCTGCTCAAGCTCGACAGCGGTCAGAAGGCTGCCATCTGGGCGTCGTTCACCGGCGCCAACTGGTGGTGGGTGGCGGCGACGATGGTGTGCAGCCTGCTGAGCCACCTGATGCGCGCCCTGCGCTGGCGTCTGCTCTTCAAGCCCATAGGGCATGTGCCGACGCTCAACCACACCTTCGGGTCGGTGGTGGTGGCCTACCTGGGCAACCTGGCCTTCCCGCGGGCGGGCGAGGTGATGCGCTGCGCCACTTTGCGCACCAGCGAGGGTATACCCATGGAGAAGTCGCTGGGCACCGTCGTCACCGAGCGCATCATCGACACGCTGGCCTTCGGGCTGGTGGTGCTGCTGGGCTTGGTGGTGATGTTCGGCAAAGCCAAGGACTGGCTCTACGACACTCTGGCCGAACGTTTCAGCAACCTGCCCAACATGGCCATGATTGTGGGCGCGCTGGTGGTGCTGGCCGTGCTGGCGCTGCTCGGCTACAAGCTCTTCTGGAAGAAGCTGTTGCACATAAAGCTCTTCAAGAAGATTGACGAAATGGTGCGCAACATGGTCGACGGCGTGAAGAGCATACTGCACCTTGGGCCGCGGGCCACGTTGCTGTTTGTCGCCTACAGCGTAGCCATATACCTGCTCTACATCCTGGGCGGCCTGATAATCTTCCAGGCGCTGCCCGAGACCCAATGGCTGGGCTTCCGCGCGGCCTTCGTGGTGTACCTCTTCGGCAGCGTGGGCATGACCTTCTCGCAAGGCGGCATCGGCGTCTATCCCGTGCTGGTGCAGCTGGCGCTCGACATCTACGGCATACCCATGGAGGTGGGCACCGCCTGCGGATGGCTCCTGTGGGGCTCGCAGCAGGCCATTGTCGTCACCGTGGGTGCCGCCTACCTGATATACTTCAGCTTGATAAAGAGAAAACGATAAACGATACATACATTATGGAAAAGACACGCTGCCTTATCATAGGCTCAGGCCCTGCAGGCTACACCGCAGGCATCTATACCGGTCGCGCCGACCTCAAGCCGCTGCTCTACGAGGGTGAACAGCCCGGCGGCCAGCTGACCATCACCACCGAGATTGAGAACTTCCCCGGCTACCCCGAGGGCATCGGCGGCAACGAGATGATGGACGACCTGCGGCGTCAGGCTCAGCGTTTCGGCTGCGACGTGCGTACGGGTTACATACGTGAGATAGACCTCAGCCACCGCCCCTTCCACGCCAAGGACGACCACGGAGTGGAGGTGGAGGCCGAGACGGTGATTGTGGCCACCGGCGCCACAGCCCGCTGGATAGGCCTGGAGAGCGAACAGAAATACTACGGCGAGGGCGTGTCGGCCTGCGCCACCTGCGACGGACCCTTCTACAAAGGGCAGACTGTGGCGGTGGTGGGCGGTGGCGACACAGCCTGCGAGGAGGCCAACTACCTCAGCACCCTCTGCGCCAAGGTGTACCTGGTGCACCGTCGCGACGAGCTGCGCGCCTCGAAGGCCATGCAGCACCGTGTGCTCACCAACCCCAAGATCGAGATGTGCTGGAACAGCCGCGTGAGCGAGATACTGGGCACGCCGCTCGACGGAGTAACAGGAATAGAGCTCACCGACACCAAGACTGGCGAGAAGAGCCAGCGCGAGGTGACTGGCGTCTTTGTGGCCATAGGACATAAGCCCGCCACCGACTTCCTCGGCGGTCAGCTGAAGCTCAACGAGCAGGGCTACATAGAGATACAGCACCCCACGTCGGCCACCAGCGTGCCCGGTGTCTTCGCCGCCGGCGACGTGTGCGACCCCAACTACCGTCAGGCCGTGATGGCTGCCGCTGGCGGCTGTCGCGCGGCTATGGATGTGGAACGTTTCCTGCAGGAGAACTGACACTATGCGAATGCGAAGAGTATACGCCTTTGTCCTCATCACGCTGCTCGCCTTAGTCCTGCCGCAAAACCTCGGAGCCCAAGTCAACCCGCAGATTGACACGGCCCGCAACGAGGGGCCGCAGGTGCGTGGTCTTGAGTACCACAAGGAGGAGCCCGACAGCGTGAAGCGTGGCAAGGTGTACTACTTCTTCTACACTCCGGCACAGACGAAGATCAACGCTGTGATGCATCCGTCGCTGTCGCCTGCAGGGACGCAGTTCAACGATGCCATTGACGCCATCAACGGCAACTATTACCTCGGCGTAGGCGTTGCCGGACACCCGCACCTCGCCCTCTACCCCACTCCAGAGGCACCGCTTACCTTGAGCCTCATCGGCGAGCCTTTCCCGGCCTATGCCAAGCGGCTCGGCAACGTACGCTTCTACCAGACGCGCACCCCCTACTCGCTGCTGGCCTACCACTCGTCGCTCAACAAAGACTATATGGTACGCGCTACGCACACGCAAAATATCATGCCCGGTTGGAACGTGTCGTTTGACTACACGCTTTTGCGCCCCGACGGCATCTATACCGCCACCTACGCCAAGGACCATTTCCTCGACGCCACGACCAACTACTTCTCGCGCGACTCGCGCCTGCAGGCCAAAGCCGCCGTGGTGTGGAACTCGATACGCAACGACGAGAACGGCGGTCTGGTGGACGACGGCTACTTCACAGGCAACTACAGCACCAACTACGCCGGCATGCCGGTAAACATTTACAACCTGCAGTCGCGCCACAACGACCTTGCGCTGATGGGCAGCGTGAGCTACAGCCTTGTGCCTCAGTTTGAGAGCTATCGTCTGCGCGACAGTATCGCCGTAAGCATGGGTGCCGACAGCACGATGGTTTACGACACCATCGAGGTCACAGACACCATACCGCTGCGCAAGCCGCACGTTCTCAACGCCGGCACCTTTGGCGTGGAGGTGTCTTACGACCGTCGCAAACGTGTCGCCGTCGACTCCACCATGTGGCGCGAATACAGCGCACGCCTCTTCTGGACCAACGACGTGTACCCCGACCACCGCTGGCGCAATCCCCTGAAAGTCACCGTCGGCATACAGCCACACTACACTTTTGTAGACATCGCCGGCGATACCCTCGGCTACCGCTCATGGCTCGACCCCTTCGCCCGTGTGGAGCTTGCTCTGGGGCGTGGAAGTCTCATGGCAGAAGGCGAGATGCGGAAAGCCCTCATGAGCACGAACCGACAGGACTCGCGCTTCGCCGCCACGTTCCTCTTCCCCTTCGACAGCGCCCGTCACACAACGATGGAAGCAAAAGCTATCATGACGTCGCGCACCCCCGAGCTCATGCTTGTACACTTTGCTGAAAGAAACAACAACATGCTTAAGCCGGTGAACACAGCCCTCTTCGGCGTTCAGTTCCGCCACAAGGACATCATAGACCTCAGCGTTCAGGCCACACACTATGACCACAATACGTGGTACGACACCAGCCTGCTGGCCGTCGAGGGCACGACACCTCTGTGGCTATACCAGGCACGCCTTATAACACACCTGCATTGGGGCTGGATGCACCTCGACATGCAGCAGCTGCTACAGCACAGCACCGACACGGCCCAGATGCCTGTGCCTATGTTCGCCACGAAGAACTCTCTCTATGCCGACGTCGTCCTATTCCACGGCGCCCTGCGCGTACAGCTTGGTGCCGACATCCGCTACCACACAATGTTCTACTCGCCCAACTACGACCCCTACACCGGACTCTTCTACCACCAGCGCACAGCCCGTGTCGGCGGCTACCTCTGGGGCGACGTGTTCCTCAACATGCAGCTCAAACGAGCCTCCTTCTACGTGAAGGCCGGCCACCTCAACGCACTCTGGGAGGAGGAGCGCAAATACTTCCTCCTGCCCCACTATCCGGGCCGCGGCTTCGCGCTCTTCTACGGCATCACATGGAAGTTCTTCGACTAAACCATAGACTCTTTTGGATTACTTAGACATAACCGTATGAAAAAGCTTATATTTGCAACCAACAACAAGCACAAGGTAGAGGAAGTGCGCGCCGCCCTCGGCGGGATGGTGCAGATAGTCACCCTCGCCGAAGCGGGCCTCAGCGGCGAGATACCCGAGACCGCCGACACCCTGCAGGGAAATGCGCTGCAGAAAGCTCAGTGGGTGTGGGAGAGAACAGGTATGGACTGCTTCGCCGACGACACAGGCCTCGAGGTCGACGCCCTCGGCGGTGCACCGGGAGTCTACTCCGCCCGCTATGCCGGCGAACATTGCTCCTTCGACGACAATATCGACAAACTACTTGCCGCCCTCGACGGCCAGAACAACCGGCGTGCCGACTTCCGCACCGTGATATGCCTCATAGAAGGCGGTGAGCCCAAGTATTTCGAGGGGCGCGTTGACGGACAGATACTCACCGAACGCCACAGCAACGGCGAAGGCTTCGGCTACGACCCTGTCTTCATGCCCGACCGCTTCGCCCTCAGCTTCGCCGAGATGCCCCTCGACGTCAAGAACACCATAAGCCACCGCGGCCTCGCCGTGCAGAAACTTGTTGAATACCTCAAGGTGTCGTCTTAACCATTGTCTGTCATGAAGCAGGTCTATCCCATATCAATAGAGGGCGGCATGTCGCGCACCGGCAGCTATATCCTCATGCTCGAGGAGCCGGAGAGCGGTCGCCGCATACCTATAGTGATAGGTGAACACGAGGCTAACAGCATACTGATTGCCAAGGGCATGGTACCAACCATGCGCCCCACCACACACCGCCTCGCGGTCTCCATCATGGAGCAGTATGGCATCAGCGTCACCGGCGCCAGCATAGACCGTATGGCCGACGGCATCTTCTACGCCACCATACACACCACCGACGGCTTCAACAGCAAGGACATCGACAGCCGCACCACCGACGCCGTCACCATAGCTCTCCTCTGTGGCGCACCTATCACCGTGGCCGACAGCGTCCTGGATGAATGCAGCACCCCGGCATCACCCTCCAAGCCAGTGTCCGAAGTGGTCACCGTGGAGAGCCTTGAACGCGAACTGCGCCGCTGCGAGGAGGCCGAAGACTACGAGCGTGCCGCCGAGATACAGATTCAGATAGAGAAGCTAAAAGACAAGTGATTAGCCCCATAATTATGAACTATAAAGAAACAGCACAATACCTTACACGCCGCATCGGCGAGGCCGGCAAAGAGATACCGCAAGCCGTCGTCGTGCTCGGCAGCGGCCTCGGCAAGCTCGGTGACATGATTGCCGACCCACTCGTCATCCCCTACAGCTACATACCCAACTTCATGACATCCACGGCCGTAGGCCATAAGGGCAACCTCATCGTCGGCACTCTGGGCGGCCGTACCGTCATGGCCATGCAGGGCCGCTTCCACTACTACGAGGGCTACACCATGCAGCAGGTTACCTTCCCCATGCGTGTCTTCTCGCTCATGGGCATCGGCACCCTGCTGGTGAGCAACGCCGCCGGCGCCGTCAACCCTGCCTACCGCGTCGGCGACCTCATGGTCATTACCGATCATATCAACTTCATGCCCAACCCGTTGATAGGCCCCAACAAAGAGGAATTCGGCCCCCGCTTCCCCGACATGACCGACGTCTATAGCCTACGCCTCCGCTCCATCGCCGACCGTTGTGCCTCCGACCTCGGCATCACGCTGCAACATGGTGTCTATGTAGCAGGTACTGGTCCCACATACGAGACACCGGCCGAATACCGCATGTACCGCGTGCTCGGTGGCGATGCTTGCGGCATGTCCACCGTACCCGAGGTCATCGTGGCACGCCATTGCGACATGGAAATCTTCGGCATGAGCGTCATCACCAACCAGGCCAACGACTTGAAAGACGGGACAGTAAACGATGCCGACGACGTTGTGCTGCAGGCCGACCGCGCTGCCGACCTCATGACAGCGCTCTTCAGCAAGATAATTGAACAGATAAACCGACCATAAAACTACCATTTCACCACCCATCCCCTATGGAGCCCCTACGGACCCTCTTCGGCATTTCTTCAATGGAACGCCGTAGAAAGGCCGAAAAGGGGCCGAAGGGAGTCCGAAGTGGGTGCAACTCAAAAGGAAACGACCACAATGATAAAAGCGGCATTCTTCGATATTGACGGTACACTACTGAGTTTCAAGACTCACCGTGTGTCCGAGGGCACTGTGCGAGCTTTCGGGACGCTTCACAGACACGGTATCCGCACCTTCATATCAAGTGGCCGCCCGATGGTGCTCATACCGCCGATGCCGGTGAGCTTCGAAGGCTATATCACCATGAACGGAGGCCTGGTGTTCACCACTGGCGATAACGCCAAGACATTGCTCTCCAACCCCATACCCCGTGAGGACAGCAACCGCTGGGTTGACCTCGCCAAGGAACGTAACCTCTGCACCATGGCATTTACCGCCGACGGCATGATGGCCTCGCAGCCCAATGCCATAGGCCTCAAAATCAGGGAACAACTGGAGTTTGAGATGCCGCCGTTTGTGCCCATTGACGCCATACGCGATGTCAAAGCCTACCAGCTTATCGCCATCATGCCTGCCGAGATGGACAAGGAGGTCGGCAACCTGTTGTCGCACTGTCGTTTGCCTCGCTGGCACCCCGCTTTCACAGACATTGTGGCTGCAGGCAACAGCAAAGCTGCAGGCATGGAGGCCATCTGCCGCCACTTTGGCATACGCCAAGAGGAGACGCTGGCTTTCGGCGACGGTGGCAACGACATCGAGATGCTGCAATGGGCCGGTATCGGGGTGGCCATGGGCAACTCCGCCGACGATGTGAAAGCTGTAGCCGACATAGTGACAACCGATGTCGACAACGAAGGTATAGAGAATGCAGTAAACAGATTGTTAGCATGAAACCAGATACACTTAAAGAAGAGCTTGAAGCTGCACGCAGACTGCTTGCCAGCTATCAGGACCTGGCTGTAGAGCAGGAAGACGACGACGCCTTTGTGGCTCGCGGCAACGGTTTCTGCGACCGCAAATACAGCGAGGACTTCATCGAGATGCAAGTGGCACAGATCACCGCACGCGTGGCCGACCTGGAAAGAAAGATACACGATAACAATAATAAACAAACCTTATGAAACAACGCGAGAATTTCGGCTCAAAGCTTGGCATAATCATGGCCACCGCCGGTTCAGCCCTCGGCCTGGGCAACATCTATCGCTTCCCCTGTGAGGCAGGTGCCAATGGCGGCGGCGCATTCCTGATAGTATACCTAGCTGTGGCTCTGCTTGTAGGCACCACATTGATGCTGTCGGAGTTCATCATCGGACGTCGTTCGCGCAGCAACCCCATAGGTGCATTCCGTGCCCTTGAGGGCAAGAAAAACGGCTGGATGGCGATTGGATGGCTCGGCGTCGTCTGCGCCTTCCTCATCCTGGCCTTCTACACCACCGTGGCGGGCTGGACGCTGGGCTACCTCGGCAAGGCTGCAGCCAACCACTTCGAGGGTCAAGACCTAGCTCAGATACAAGTTCAGTTCTCTTCCTTCACCACACACCCGTGGCTGCCTATCGTCTGCCAGCTGGCATTTCTCGCCCTCACGGCCGTCGTGGTGGCACGTGGCGTCAAGGACGGCATCGAGAAATGGTCCAAGATACTCATGCCGCTGCTCCTTGTCATCATGGTAGTGCTATGCATCAAGTCGCTCACCCTTCCCGGTGCCTCACAGGGCATGAGCTTCTTCTTCAAGCCCGACTTCTCGAAGATCAACGGCGACGTGCTCATCAGTGCCCTGGGCCAGAGCTTCTTCTCGCTCTCCATAGGCATGGGTGCGCTGATAACCTACGGCTCTTATATCGGTGCCAAGGACAATATGGTCAGCAGTTCGGTGAGCGTGGTGCTTGCCGACACGCTGGTGGCCATCCTCGCCGGCATCATCATCTTCCCAGCCGCCTTCTCGTTCGGCATCAAGCCTGAGGCAGGTGCGTCGCTGGTCTTCACCACCCTGCCGATGGTCTTCCAACAGATGACGGGCGGTTATTTCTTCTGCTTGATATTCTTTGTGTTGCTGGTTATCGCTACCCTCACCTCGACCATATCGCTGCTTGAGGTCATCGTGGCCGCCACAACTGAGGAGATGCATCTCTCGCGCACCAAGGCTGCCATTCTGGGCACAGTGGTGACGGCCGTCATCGGCCTGCTGGCCACCCTCAGCTTCCGCACAGGCAGCCCCCTGCACATCAACGGCAAGATATTCTTCGACCTGCTCGATAGTGTCACCGCGCTCTACCTCATGCCCCTCGGCGGACTATTTATAGTGTTATTTGTGGGCTGGCGCATGAAGAAAGCCGACGCTATCGACGAGCTCACCAATGGTGGCACGCTCCGCATCGGCATCCGCAAGGTTATCTATTACCTCATACGCTACATGGCACCCGTTGCAATCCTGGTCATCTTCATCAGCCAGCTGTTGCAGTAGCACTCCTGATTTTTACGAGAAATAAAGATGCTCTATGAGTATCTTGGCTCCGAGGCCGATGAGCACCATGCCTGCTATGATGTTGGCGGTGCGCTCCGGCACAGGTATGTTGCGCTTGCCTAGATAGATACCCACCATGGAGACCAGGAAGGTGACGACACCGATGATGGCCACAACCCACAGCACGGTCTTTAGCGCATTGTCGAGACCAAGGCCAATGCCGACAGCAAGGCCGTCGATACTTGTGGCCACGCCGAGCAGGAAAAACATGCCAACGCTGAGGTTGCTGTATTTTGTCGACTCAGCCTCCTCTTCGTTGCGAAAACCTTCCACCACCATCTTGCCACCCACTATGGCCAGCAGGCCGAAGGCAACCCAGTGGTCTACGGCCTCGATGAACGAACGCGCCACGTCGCCGATGACAGCTCCCGCCAGCGGGAAGGCAAACTGGCAGAAGCCGAGGATGAGGGCCATAAGAAGGCCCCGCTTGTACGCCATCTTGCTGCGGAAAGCGGTGGTGGCCGATACCACCAGCGTGTCGACGCAGAGGGCGAGTGCCAATATCAATGCTTCAAGAAAACTCATAACTCTTAATTCATAACTCTTAACTCCTCATGTGCCACCATGCCCATGGTGTGGCGGACGTTCATCTCAGCCACTTGCACGCTGCCGTCGGCGCAGACCATCAGGTCGACACCTATGGGCCCATGGTAGCGCGGCCACACGTTGGCAGCCAACCAAGGCTTTATGCGCTCACGTGTCTGCCGCAAGGGGAAGGCAGCCTCTATTTGTTCGTCAGGCCATAGGACATTCTCCTTGTAGACTCCACTGCCCGTCTTGAAGTAACTGTAGCCGGCAAACTCGCCACCCATATACTCCAGCGCCAGGTCTGCTACAACCTCGCGGCGCGGTTCCGCTATTGCGCAACGTTGTGCCGCCACCGTCTTCAGCAGCCAGTCGCGGTCTATCGCCGTCAGGCTTCCGTGCACCCAACGCAGGCCCCGCCCTGCCCCACTCCAGGGGGCTTTCATCACCCAGTGCTCACGCTCGCGCAGCAACGCCTCCATCTCCACGACAGAGCGCACCTCGCGGCAGTCTTCCTGCAACGGCAGCACGGTGGAGCGGTGCTGCAGCTCGCGTATGGTGCCAATCTCCTCGTCGGTGGGCAGCAAAGATTCTGGAATACCACGCTTCAGCAGTTCGTGCTTCACTACAGCGTCCCACCCCCATGCCGTCACTTCGGTGGCTTGCGAGGCCTGTTCGCGCGTCAGGTCATACACCGAGCAGCACAGCGCCCCTGGGTATAGCACACGCATCAATCCCGCGTCGCGGCGGGCGAAGTCGACAGCCGACCGTGGCGGAACATAATGAGCACGACCTTTGGCCAGGCAAAGGTCGTGCTCAGGGTTGAAGATGCATAGATGCATCCTTTCTTCTTATTTGTTGACCTGGAACTTCTTGTTACCGGTCTTGAAGAAGTCGGCAATCTGGTTGGCGGCGGCGATACCGGCGTTGATGTTGGCCTCTTCGGTCTGGGCACCCATCTTCTTGGGGGTGGCGAAGTAGCGGCCTTCAAAAGCCTTGAAGTCGGCATCGGCATCGGGCATGATGTCGGTGATGTACTTCAGGTCGGTGCGCTCGGCCATGAGCTTGAGCAGACCAGCCTCGTCGATGACTTCCTTGCGGGCGCTGTTCACGAGGATGCCGCCCTTGTGCATCTTGCCTACGAGGTCGTAGTTGATGCTCTGCTTGGTCTCGGCGGTGGCGGGGATGTGCAGGCTGACGATGTCGCAGGTCTCGAACAGGGCTTCCTGGCTGGCGACGGCCTTGGCCATAGCGCTGGAGTTGATCTGCTCGGCGGTCATGAAGGCATCGTAGGCATAGACGTCCATGCCGAAGCCCTTGGCGATGCGGGCCACGTTGCGTCCCACGTTACCGAAGGCGAGGATACCAAGCTTCTTGCCCATGAGCTCGCTGCCGCTCTTGCCGTTGTAGAAGTTACGAACGGCATAGACGAGCAGACCCATGACCAACTCGGCAACAGCGTTGCTGTTCTGGCCGGGGGTGTTCATGGCGACGATCTTGCGGGCGGTGCAGGCCTCGAGGTCGAGGTTGTCGTAACCGGCGCCGGCGCGCACGACGATCTTCAGGTTCTTGGCGTGGTCGATAACCTCTTTGGTCACCTTGTCGGAGCGCACGATGAGAGCATCGGCGTCCTCGACGGCCTTGTACAGGTCGTTCACGTCGGTATATTTCTCAAGAAGAGCCAGCTGATAGCCGTTCTTCTCAACCACTTCGCGGATGCCGTCGACGGCCACCTTTGCGAAGGGTTTCTCTGTTGCAACTAATACTTTCATTTTCGGATAAATCTTTATTTCATCAGAGAAGACGCAGGTAGGCTCCTTTCGAAGCTTCTTCTCGTAGCCTTCCCTTACGTCGTCCCTGATTTCCATTTTTCTTTCTTTTTAAACGTGCATCCTTTCCCTCATCGGAGAACAACATGAACACTATGTCCACCAAGACGTCAAGCATACACGTAACGTTCTAAGATTACTTGTTGGCTTTCTCGAAGTCCTGCATGCACTGGACGAGGGCCTCGACGGCCTCGACGGGGCAAGCGTTGTAGAGGCTGGCGCGGAAGCCACCCACCGAGCGGTGACCCTTGATGCCGACCATGCCGCGCTCCTTGGCGAAGGCCATGAAGGCGTCCTGCAGGTTCTCGCGGCCCTCGGCCATCACCCAGCAGTGGTTCATGATCGAACGGTCTTCCTTCTCGGCAGTACCGCGGAACATGCTGTTGCGGTCGATCTCCTCATAGAGCATGGCGCTCTTCTTGAGGTTGATCTTGTTCATGTTCTCAACGCCGCCGATGGTGTTCTTAACCCACTTCAGGGTCTCGTGCATCACGAAGATGGCGCTCACCGGAGGAGTGTTGAACATCGAGATGTTCTTGGCCTCTTCGGCAGCGTGGGTGCGGAAGTCCACCATAGTGGGCAGCGGGTTCATATACTGGCGGTCGGTAATCTTGCCGAGGATATCCTTGCGGACGATGTAGAAGGTGACACCGGCAGGGCCGACGTTCTTCTGGGCACCACCGTAGATGAGGCCGTACTTCTTCACGTCGACGGGACGGCTCATGATGTCGGAGCTCATGTCGGCGACCAGCATCACGTTGTTGATCTCCTTGGCGTCGAAGTCGCGGCGGATCTCGGTGCCGTAGATGGTGTTGTTGGTGGTGATGTGGAAGTAGTCGGCGTCGGCGGGGACGGTCCAACCCTTCGGGATATAGCTGTAGGTCTTGTCCTCGCTGCTGGCCACGATCACGGTCTCACCGAAGTTCTTGGCCTCTTTGGCGGCCTTCTTGGCCCACACGCCGGTCTGCAGGTAGGCAGCCTTCTTGTTGAGAAGGTTGGCGGGGACATCCATGAAGCCGGTGCTGGCACCGCCACCGAGGAACAGAATCTCGTACTCGGCGGGGATGTTCAGCAGGTCGCGCCACAGCTGGCGGGTCTCTTCCATAGTGCGCTCCCAACCCGGAGTGCGGTGGCTGATTTCGAGCAGACCGATACCGGTGTTGTCGAAGTCACGGATAGCGGCAATCGTGCTTTCGATGGCCTCTTTCGGCAGGACGCAAGGACCTGCGTTGAAGTTATAAGCTGTTTTCATCTTGTTATTTTTATTTAAGTTGTTTATTTATAAATTATTAACATCTTTGTGCCCCGAAAGGTACAAAGGCAAAGATACAAAATAAAAACAATATACAAAAAAATATTTTCTCCAACATTCTCTCTCCCCCACCCGACCGTCGTCCCTCCGCCGTCCTTCCCGAACCCTCCCCAAAACCAATCCAAGCCGCATCCAAACCCGTTCCGACACCCCGCCAACCAACATTCTCACCCTACGTTTTTCCATCGGCATACCTTCGGCCGTTCGACCATCCTTCGACCATCGTTCGACCATCGTTTAACCATCATATATGGTCGAAGGATAGTTGAACGATGGTCGAACGATGGTCGAAGTGCAGCAGGAAATACGTACCGCCAGAGAGGGAAAAAGGAGGCAATATTTTATTTAATGGATGCCGATATACAATATATCTGCGTTTTTTGCGTTATAGCGTAAAACTCAAACCTATTGTAATACCATAAAAAGTACCGTTATGAGAAAACATATTGTTGCCGGCAACTGGAAGATGAACCTCACCTTCACGGAAGCCGATGAGTTGCTCGACGACCTGATGAGCGAGCTTGAGAAGGTTGAACTGCCCCGCGACGAGAAGGTTATCGTCTGCCCGCCGTTCACCTACATCGAGATGGCCAGCGACTATGCCAACGACAGCTATTTCGCCGTGGGCGCACAGAACGTGAGCGACAAGGATAAGGGTGCCTACACCGGCGAGGTGAGCGCCGCCATGCTCGAGAGCTGCGAGATTGACTACTGCATCGTGGGTCACTCGGAGCGCCGCGCCTACTATGGCGAGACCGACGCGCTGGTGGCCGCCAAGGTTGACCAGCTGCTGGCCCACAACCTGAGCCCCATCGTCTGCGTGGGCGAGGTGCTCGAGGAGCGCGAGGCCGGCCGTCAGCTGGAGGTGGTGAAGAAGCAGGTCGAAGGCGGCCTCTTCCACCTCGACGCCGAGAACATCAAGAAGATCGTCATCGCCTACGAGCCCGTGTGGGCCATAGGCACCGGCAAGACCGCCACACCCGAGCAGGCACAGGAGATACACGCCTACATCCGCTCGCTGCTGGCCGCCAAGTACGGCCAAGAGGTGGCCGACGACATCAGCATCCTCTACGGCGGCAGCTGCAAGCCCTCCAACGCCAAAGAACTCTTCGCCTGCCCCGACATCGACGGCGGCCTCATCGGCGGCGCCTCGCTGAAGGCCAAGGACTTCATGGGCATTGTGACAGCATTCTAAACTACAGTACGACGTATTATACGAATTAAGCGGATTGCCCCTCAGGATGATTCGTTTGGTTTGTATAATACGTTGTTGAAAAAGATGGGATTCGAGCGGTTCATAGCACGGCGGTTCATGCCGCGTACGGGCGGAGGCTTTTCGGGGCCTCTGTCGTCCATCGCCGTTGCAGGCATCGCGCTGGGCGTGGTGGTGATGGTGATGGCCGTGAGCATCCTGCGCGGCTTCCAGGCCGACATCGGAGGCAAGGTGGCGGGCTTTGGCAGCCACATGACGGTCACGGGCTTCGCCACCAGCGACGCCTATGCCGACACACCGGTGGCTGTGGACAGCGCGCTGATGGAGGCCATGCGCGAGGTGCCCGGCGTGCGCCACGTGCAATGCTACGCCACCAAGGGCGCTATGGTGAAGACTGCCGACCAGATTTACGGCATCATGTTCCGCGGCCTCGGGTGCGGCTACGACACCTCGTTCTACCACACGTGCCTCGTCGAGGGACGCCTCCCCCAGCCTTCGGCCGACAGCCTTGCGTCGAACGACGTGCTCATCTCCAGCACCATAGGCGCCAAACTTGGCCTCGCCGTCGGCGACAAGATGAGGACCTACTTCTGGCATGGAGACAGCTATCGCTCAAGGGCTTTCACCGTCTGCGGCATCTACAACACCGACCTAGCCGAGATGGACGAGCTCTACGTTGTGGGCGACCTGCGGCAGGTTCAGCGCATCGAAGGCTGGGGCGACAGCCTTGTGGGCGGCTACGAGCTGCTGGTGGACGACTTCGACGCCCTCGACGCCACAGCACGCCGCGTGGCGGAGGTGCTGCCCTACGACCTGGCGCTGCACACCATTGTAAGCCAACACCCGGCGCTGTTCTCGTGGCTCGACTTGCTCAACGCCAACATCACCCTTATTCTGGTCATCATGTGTCTGGTGAGCGCTGTGGCCATTGTGTCGGCGTTGCTGATAATGATATTCGAGAAGAGCGCCACGATAGGGTTGCTCAAGGCCCTCGGCGCCTGCAACGCGGCGGTGCGCCGCATCTTCGCCCTCAAGGCCGGCGGCCTGATAGCGACAGGCATCGCCATAGGCGACGCTGTGGCGCTGGCGCTGAGTGTGGTGCAGAGCCGCTGGCGCCTGCTGACGCTCGACCCCGAGAGCTACTCGATGGCCTACGTGCCGGTGGAGATCGACGTGTGGGTGTATGTGGCCATAAGCCTCGGAACGGCGGCGGTGTGCGTGGCGGCGCTTATGCTGCCGGCGGCATACATCAGCAAGGTGAGCCCGGCGAAGACAATGAGAGTCGAGAGTTAAGAGTTATGAGCTAATAATATGAAGCAGAGACTGAAACTGATAGTTCTGACATTGACCATAGGGCTGGCGTTGCTGGCCTTGTGGCAGGTGCAGCGCATCGCCGACCAGGTGCGGCAGAGCGAGGAGGCCAAGGTGCGCCTGTGGGCGTCGGCCATAGGCCAGCGCAACCAGATGGCTGCCGCTACGGCCCACTTCTTCCAGCAGGCCACCCTCGACGAGCACCGCAAGATGCAGCTCTACACCGACATACTGCAGTCGTTCAACGACCCCGACCTGGGCATGGACCTCAAGTTCAGTCTTGCATACGTAAACTATATTGTAGACAGCAGTCACACCCCCATCATCATCACCAAGTCGCGCGACTCGGTCATCACCGTGCCGCAGGAGCTGGCTGGGCAGAAGCTGGAAGGCAGCCTGCTGGAGGAGTACTCACAGAACCCGCCGTTCAACTACCGCATCTGGGGAATGCCTATGACGCTGTACTACAAAGAGTCGGAGTACTACACGCAGCTGCGCGAGGTGCTCGCCGGCTTCACCATGTCGTTTCTGACGGACATCACGCAGAACTCGGTGTTGGTGCCGGTGGTCATCGTCGACAGCAGCCGCACCAAGGTGTTGGCGCACGGCAACATAGACTCGGCGGCGGTGACGCACCTCGACCTTGAGAAAGGCTTCAACGACGAGCCTATAGAGATTACCCTGCCCGACGGGCATCCGGCCTATGTCTACTATTCCTCCACTCCCCTGCTGCGCTCGCTACGGTGGCTGCCGCTGTTCTACTTCTTCATAGCCATAGTGCTGCTGGTGGTGAGCTACAACCTCTTCCGCACCGCGCGCACGGCCGAGCAGAACCGCATCTGGGTGGGCCTGGCCAAAGAGACGGCGCACCAGCTGGGCACGCCGCTCAGCTCATTGAGCGGATGGGTGGAATATCTGCGTGGCAAAGAGCTGACGGACCAGTACGCCGCCGAGGTGGAGAAGGACATCAAGCGCCTCGACACCATCACGCACCGCTTCTCGAAGATAGGCTCCGTGCCTGAACTGAAGGACGAGGACGTGCGTGAAGCCACGATGGCGGCGGTGGAATACCTGCAGAGCCGTGCACCGAGGCGTGTGAAGTTCAACGTCACCTTCCCCGACGGCGAGCCGTTCGTCACGCCGCTCAACAGCTACCTCTTCCAATGGGTTGTGGAGAACCTGTGCAAGAACGCCATCGACGCCACCGAAGGCGAAGGGGTGATAAGCATCGTGGGTTCGCAAGATGCCAGGCGCATATACATAGACATCAGCGACAACGGGCGCGGCATGTCGCCGTCGGTGCAGAAACGCATCTTCGACAGCGGTTTCACCACCAAGACACGCGGCTGGGGTCTCGGCCTGCCGTTGGCCCGACGCATCGTGAACCAGTACCACCGTGGGCGCCTCTACCTCAAATACAGCGTCCCCGGCCAAGGAAGTTGTTTCCGCATAGAGCTGAGGAAGAAGAGTTAAGAGTTAAGAGTTAAGAGTTAAGAGTTAAGAGTTAAGAGTTATGAGTTATGAGTTAAGAGTTATGAGTAAGAAGATAACGATATTATTATTGATTCTGTTGACTGTTGCGGCGAGAGGTCAGGACACCGTGAGGATGACGCTTGACAGCTGCTTGCGGTATGCCTACAGCCACAATCCGGCGGTGAAGACTGCCGAGCTTAGCCGTGAGGCGGCAGCAGCAGCCCTAGAGCAGGCGTGGTGGAACCTCACCCCCAGCCTCTCGGCATCGGCGGGTGCCGATATGGCTTTCTTCCAAGGCACGACGACCACCAACACCAGCTACGGCGCCGGTGCCAGCTGGACGCTGTTCGACGGCCTCAACAATGTGTACCGCGTGCGAAGCAGCAAAGCCGAGCAGCAGCGCAGCGACATAGGCGTCGAGAAGAGCCGCAACGACGTGGCCACACAGATCATCAACACCTACCTTGAGGTGCTTGCCAACCAGGAACGCAGCCGCTACCTCGGCGAGCTTAACACGTCGGCCCGCCGTCAGGCAGAGGAAGCCGAGGCCCGCTACAACGCCGGCCGCCTGCTTGAGAGCGACTACCTCCTGCTCAAAGCCAACTGGAAACGCACGGAGAGCGACATGCTCAACAGCGACTTTGTCATTGAGAACGGCATCGGACGGCTGCGCAACCTCATGGGACTTGGCGACAGCATGGCCATAGCTGTGGTGCCGATGGACGACTGGCAGCCGGAGGATGGCGACTGGCAGGTGACGGTGGACTCGCTGCCAGAGATGCAGATGAGCCGCCTTGAGCTGAAGAAAGCGGAGTACCAGCTGAATATGGCCAAGGGAACGCACATGCCGCAGCTTGGTCTCAACGCATACGCCACCTACTATGGCGGCGAGCATGTGCGCACCGACGCCGGCGGTATGCTCGTCACCTCGGGCGGCATCAACACCACCCTCAGCCTCGGTCTCACGGTGCCCATACTCAACCGAGGAGCCACCCGCCTGCAGGTGAAGCAGGCCCGCCTTGCGAAACAGCAGGCTGAGTTGCAGCTGCACCAGACACACGACGAGCTGCAGCAGACCCTCAACGAGCGCCTGCGCACCCTGAAGCAGGCCCGCAACACCCTTGAGGCCTGCGAGACAATGCTGCAGGCCACACAGGCCTCGCTGCAGACCTACCAGGCCAAATACGAGGCTGGCACCGTCTCGGCCTCCGAACTGCTGCAGCAACAGGAGCGCTACCTGTCGGCGCTGAACGATTACGTGCAGAACAAATACACATACATCATATCCGAGAAGGTGCTGCGCATCTACCTCGGCAAGAATTAACACACCATGGAAAAGAAAAACAAGCGCCGCCGCTGGCTCTGGATCATACCGATAGTCGTCATCCTCATCATCGTTGTGTCGACTCTCGGCAAGAAGCACACCGGAGGCTTTGAGATCAACAGCGTGCCTGTTGCCGAAGAGCAGCTGAGCGAGACCGTCACCGCCACCGGCGTTGTGCAACCCGTATACAAAGTGACCGTCGGCACACAGGTGAGCGGCATCGTGAAGAAAATCTATGTCGACTATAACAGCAGCGTGAAGCAAGGGCAGCTGCTGGCCGAGCTCGACAAGTCCCTCCTGCAGGAAAACGTCAACCTCAACCGCGCCAACCTCTCGGTAGCCACGAGCCAGAAGAACCTTGCGCAGAAGGACTTTGAGCGTGTGAAGCAACTCTTTGCGCAGAAAGCTTCCACGCAGGAGGAATATGACCAGGCCGAAGCCCGTCTGGAGCAGGCCACCAACCAGCTGGAGACCGCCAAAGCCAACTACGACAACGCGCTGACCCAGCTGCGCTACGCCGAAATCCACTCGCCCATTGACGGCGTGGTCATCAGCAAGCAGGTGGAGGAAGGTCAGACGGTGCAGGGCGCCTACAGCGTGCCCAACCTCTTCACCATCGCCAAGAACCTCACCGAGATACAGGTGGAAGCCAAAGTCGACGAGGCCGACATAGGCCTTGTACACGACAGCCAGTCGGTGACCTTCAAGGTCGACGCATACCCCGGCGAGGAGTTTCACGGCACCGTCAGCCAGATACGCATGGAGCCGCAGACGAACAACAACGTCGTCACCTATGTGGTGATAATCACCGCCAGCAACCCCGACGAGAAACTCTTCCCCGGCATGACGGCCTCCGTCTCCATCATCGTCAAGAGCGACACAGGCCTCTGCCTGCCGCTCTATGCCACCCAGCTACAGCCCGACGAGGCCACCATTGCCGACCTCGTGCGTCAGGGTTACACCCTTGACACCACCGCCGCCGGCAAGAATCCCTGCGTGTGGCTCAAAAACGGCCGCCAGCTGACACGCCGTCCCGTGACCCTCGGCTCCAAGACCAAGGTGAAGGTTATTGTCAGCGAGGGCATTGCCGAAGGCGACACCGTAGTCACCTCCATCGTCAACTACGCCCAGCAGAAGGCCCAGCGCCAGTCAGCAATGTTCGAGTAAGATGAACACCATCGAGATACAACACCTGCAGCGCCACTTCACCGTAGGTGACGAAACGGTACGGGCCCTCGACGACGTGAGCTTCAGCATAGCTCCCGGCGAGTTTGTGAGCATCATGGGCACCAGCGGAAGTGGCAAAAGCACCCTGCTTAACATACTCGGCTGTCTGGACACCCCCACCTCGGGCTCCTACCGTCTCGACGGCGAGGACGTGCAGACAATGGACGACAACCAGCTGGCCTCCATCCGCAACCGCAAGATAGGCTTCGTCTTCCAGAGCTACAACCTGCTGCCGCGCACCACAGCCCTCGAGAACGTGGAGCTGCCCTTGTTCTACAACCGCCATGTGTCGCCGCGCGAACGCACGGAACGCGCCAAGGAAGCCCTCCGCCTTGTGGGGCTTGAGAGCCGCATGCAGCACACGTCGGCCCAGCTCAGCGGCGGCCAGCAGCAGCGCGTGGCCATAGCCCGCGCCTTGGTCAACGACCCCGTGCTCATCCTCGCCGACGAGGCCACCGGCAACCTCGACACACGCACCTCGTACGAAATCATGGCCCTCTTCCAGGACCTTCATGCACAGGGCAAGACGATAGCCTTCGTCACCCATGAGCCCGACATCGCCGCCTTCACCACACGCATCATACGCCTCCGCGACGGCCACATCGTCGAAGACGTGTCCAACACACCCATCTCAGCCACACAAACGCTACAGGCCCTATGATTATTCTCGACACATTGAAGCTTGCCCTGCGGGCGTTGCTGCGCAACCGTATGCGCACCTTCCTCACCATGCTCGGCATCATCATAGGCATCTCGTCGGTCATCATAATGATGAGCCTCGGCTCAAGCCTTACCTCGGTGATGAGCGACACCTTCTCGTCGATGGGCACCAACAGCATCTCGGTCTCCGGCAAGTGGGAACGCGAAGGCGGCTACTGGCGCCAGCTCCACGAGATGGACGTCGCCGACCTTGCCGCCCTGCGCGAAGGCTGCAGCCGGGTGGCATTCATCACCCCCGTCGTCGTCACCTCCTCCCCTCTCGTCTTTGGCAACAACAGCCACAGCGGCCGTATCGAAGGCGGCAGCGAAGAACACCTGAAGATAAACAACATAGCCATCGAGCGAGGCACGATGTTCGACTCGGCAGACGTGATGTCGTTCGCCAAAGTCTGCGTCATAGGGCAGACGGTGGCCGAGCACCTCTTCACCGACGGCGAAGACCCTATAGGACAGACCGTTCGCTGCGGCAACGTGCCCGTCACCGTCATCGGCGTGCTGCAACACCGCGAGAAGAAATTCGGCTACGACTTCGACGACCTTGTCGTCATGCCCTACACCACCGTGATGAAACGCTTCACCGGCAACGACTACTTCGACTACATAAACATAATCTGCAACAACCCCGCCGACATCGACTACACGGCCATAGAGATAGAGCAGATAATGCACATCACGCACGGCCTCACCCCCGAGGAGCCCGTCGACGTGAGCATCGACATACAGAGCGAGACAATGGAGCAGCTGAGCAACATACTCTCCATCGTCGTGCTGGTGCTTTCCATCATCGCCGGCATCTCACTCCTCGTTGGCGGCATCGGCATCATGAACATCATGTATGTCACCGTCACCGAGCGCACCCGCGAGATAGGCCTGCGCAAAGCCATCGGCGCCAGGCGTTCCAACATCATGCTGCAGTTCCTCACCGAGAGCGTCGTCCTCTCGCTCACCGGAGGCCTGCTTGGCATCATCCTGGGCCTCGGCATCTATGCCCTTGCCGCCGCCCTCATCGAGCAGCTGCCCTTCGCCCTCAACGTGGGCGCCATCCTCACCTCCTTCGCGGTATGCACCGCCGTGGGCCTCTTCTTCGGCTGGTATCCGGCACGCCGCGCCGCCGACCTCGACCCCATCCAAGCCCTCCGTTACGAGTGACCACACCCCGCTGCGACAGTGTCCGGGAGGCGGCACAGTGTCTTGATAAATCGTTGAAGTGAGATTGTAACACCTGGTTATGTGCGGGTTGCAAAAGCACTTTTTCGTTGCCGTTTTTTTACAAATTATTACAGCTGCAGCACAATAATTCAGTCGGTTTGCAGTTATTAAATGTTAAACAACAATAAAAAGGAAGGCCTGCCAGGCACGGATTGGCCGGTCAGAAAACACAGAAAATATGGCAAATCAAGACGAATTCTTCAAGAAAGTGGTGGCTCACGCCAAGGAATACGGTTTCATCTTCCCCAGCTCTGAAATCTACGACGGCCTCGCCGCCGTCTACGACTACGGTCAGCTCGGCGTCGAACTGAAAAACAACATCAAACAGGCCTGGTGGAAGGCAATGGTGCAGATGCACGAGAACATCGTGGGTCTCGACAGCGCCATCTTCATGCACCCCCGCATCTGGAAGGCCAGTGGCCACGTGGACGCTTTCAACGACCCCCTCATCGACAACAAGGACAGCAAGAAGCGCTATCGCGCCGACGTGCTCATCGAGGACCATATAGCCAAGATTGAAGAGAAAATCGAGAAAGAGTGTGAGAAAGCCCACAAGCGCTTCGGCGACGCTTTCGACCGCCAGCAGTTCGTCACCACCAACGCCCGCGTGCTGGAGCACCAGAAGCAGATCGACGAGATACACGAGCGCTATGCCGAGCTGATGAACGCCAACGACCTCGACGGCCTCAAGCAGCTCATCCTCGACCTTGGCATCGTATGTCCCATCAGCGGCACCCGCAACTGGACCGACGTGCGTCAGTTCAACCTGATGTTCGCCACCAAGATGGGCTCCGTCATCGACGACAGCGACACCCTCTACCTGCGTCCCGAGACGGCGCAGGGCATCTTCGTCAACTTCCTCAACGTGCAGAAGAGCGGCCGAATGAAGATACCCTTCGGCATCGCCCAGATAGGCAAGGCTTTCCGCAACGAGATTGTCGCCCGCCAGTTCATCTTCCGCATGCGTGAGTTTGAGCAGATGGAGATGCAGTTCTTCGTGCGTCCCGGAACGGAGCTCGAATGGTTCAATAAATGGAAAGAGGAGCGCCTGCAATGGCACCTCAGCTTCGGCATTCCGGCCGACTGCTACCGCTACCACGACCACGAGAAGCTGGCCCACTATGCCAACGCAGCCACCGACATCGAGTTCAAGTTCCCCTTCGGTTTCAAGGAGCTTGAGGGCATCCACAGTCGCACCGACTTCGACCTCTCGCGCCACAGCGAGTTCAGCGGCAAGAAGCTGCAGTACTTCGACCCTGAGCTCAACGAGAGCTACACGCCCTACGTCATTGAGACCTCCATCGGCGTCGACCGCACCTTCCTTGCCGTCTTCAGCCATGCGCTGAAGGAGGAGACGCTGGAGGACGGCAGCACCCGCACGGTGCTGAGCCTGCCCACCAAGCTGGCTCCCTACAAGGCCGCCGTGCTTCCGCTCGTCAAGAAGGACGGCCTGCCCGAGAAAGCCCGCGAGGTGCAGCACCTGCTCATGCCCGACATGATGGTGCAGTATGACGAGAAGGACGCCATCGGCCGCCGCTACCGCCGTCAGGACGCTATCGGCACCCCCTTCTGCATCACCGTCGACAGCGACACGCTCAACGACAACGCCGTCACCGTGCGTCACCGCGACACCATGCAGCAGGAGCGCGTCGGCATCGACCAGCTGCCGGCCTACCTCAAAGCCAAACTCTGACCGCTACATTACGGTAACGACAAATAAAAAGAGGGCGCTCATGGTGAGCGCCCTCTCTTGTTTATCTCCGCAACGGCTTAGTGCAGGAAAGCCAGCAGGATACCGGCTGCGACGGCGGAGCCTACGACGCCGGCCACATTGGGACCCATGGCGTGCTGCAGCAGGTAGTTGGTCTTGTCGTACTCGAGGCCCACATTGTTGGACACGCGGGCGGCGTCGGGCACGGCGCTGACGCCGGAGTTGCCGATGAGGGGGTTGATCTTGTTGCCTTCCTTGAGGAAGAGGTTCATGATCTTCACGAAGAGGACACCGCAGAAGGTGGCCACGATGAAGCTGCCGGCACCGAGGCCGAAGATCATCACGCTCTTGCCGCTGAGGAACACCGAGGCCTGGGTGGAGGCACCGACGGTGATGCCGATGAGGAGCGTGCAGATGTTGACGACGGCGTTGGAGGCCACATCGGAGAGGCGCTTGGTGACGCCGCACTCTTTGAGGAGGTTGCCGAAGAAGAGCATACCCAGCAGGGGCAGGCCGCTCGGCACGATGAAGGCGCAGAAGAGCAGGCCGATGATGGGGAAGGTGATCTTCTCCAGCTTGGAGACCTGGCGCGGCGGTTTCATGCGGATGGTGCGCTCCTTGGGTGTGGTCATCAGTCGCATGATGGGCGGCTGGATGACGGGCACGAGGGCCATGTAGGAGTAGGCCGACACAGCGATGGCGCCCATGAGGTCGGGGGCCAGCTGTGAGGAGATGAAGATAGCCGTGGGGCCGTCGGCGCCGCCGATGATGCCGATGGCACCTGCCTCATTGGGCATGAAGCCGAGGGCGAGGGCGCCCATGTAGGCGGCGAAGATACCGACCTGGGCGGCAGCACCGATGAGCATCAGCTTGGGGTTGGAGAGCAACGCCGAGAAGTCGGTCATTGCTCCGATGCCAAGGAAGATTAGCGGCGGATACCAACCGTTCTGCACGCCGTGGTAGAGTATGTTCAACACAGAGCCTTGCTCATAGATGCCTATCTTCAAGCCGGGATAGAACGGGATGTTGCCGATGAGCATGCCGAATCCGATAGGGACAAGGAGCAGAGGTTCAAACTCATACTTGATGCCGAGGAAGATGAACACCAAGCCAATAATAATCATTGCTATGTGACCCCATGTCACGTTGGCGAAGCCGGTGTACTCGAGGAACTGTACCAGCTGCGTCGACATGAAATCCATGAAGCCACCTGTTGCTAAACTAATCATTGTTCTTCAGTTTTTATCCGATAACAACTAAGACATCGCCTTCGAGGACACTGTCGCCCTTGCGGACTTTCACTTCTTTGACAGTACCGGCAGTGTCGGCCTCGATGTTGTTTTCCATCTTCATGGCCTCGAGGAGCACTACGGTCTGACCTTCCTTGACGGTGTCGCCGACGTTGACGAACACATCGAGGATGGTGCCGGGCAGCGGGGTTGTCACCTTGTTGCCGGCGGCGGGGGTGTTGCCCTTCTGGACGGTGCCGCTGGCTGCTGGGGCCACCTGCGTAGCTGCGACGGGGCGAGCCACAGGTTTGCGCTGCTGTTTGATTTCCTGGTCGACGGTGACGACGTAGCTGGTGCCGTTGACGTCGAGTTTTATCTCCTGGCCTTCTACCTCGTTGATGTCAACGTTGTATTCGTTGCCGTTTATCTTGAGCTTATAATTCTTCATGGCTTATCTTCTATTATTAAAGTAATGATTCATATTGTAGTACTTGGCGTTCCACGGGGTCCACTCGCGCTCTACCTTCTGGATGGTGATGACGGTGTCCTCTTCGTCGTGCAGCTCGTCGTTGTAGAGGTGGATGGCGGCGGCGATGGCGGCGTAGACCTCCTCTTCGGCGGCGCTACCTTCGGAGACTGGCTTGATGGCTTTGTCGCTCTTGGGCTTGGCGGCCTTGTTCTTGCGGCGCTCCTCGGCGCTTGTAATCAGTTTGCCGGAGCCGCTGATGAGCAGGAAGATGCAGACGAGTGCGAGGAACACGACGGCGACGGCGACAGCTGCGAGGCCGATGCCGATGGGGTCGCTCTGCTTGATCTTCTCTGACTGTTTGGCGACGCGGTAGTGGTGGGTCATCATCTCGTTGTTGGCGAAAGCCTCGGGGCCGCCGCACAGCGGGAGGATGTTGATGTCGTAGCCGTAGGGGTTGCGACCGACGATGAACATCATGCCGGGTTCGATGTGTATGGCGTACATGGGGCTTCTGAAATCGCGGCGAGCGACGACGTTGAGGTTCTCGTCGAGGAGAGCCACATAGGCGGTGTCGTTGACGGCCGAAGCGAGCACCACGACGTGGTTACCCATTGTGCCGACGCTCACGGGGCGCAGGATGTTCTTCAGGTCGTGACGTTTGTGGGTGTTGTCGGTCTTGTAGCTGGCCACGGTGTCGAGTCCGTTGTCGGTCATTTTGACCATGTGTACGGAGCATTCGACGCTGTCGATGGCGATAAAGGCTCCCATCTGGGGAGCGAAGCAGATCTTCACGCTCTGGAAGTTGACCGTCGGCATGGCGCCGTGCATCATGCAACCTCCGTTGGGCTGACCTTCTGCTTTGGGGGCGGGAGCTGTGGCGCCGGCCATTGCGTCGGGGCAACCTTCATGCTGGGGAGGCTGTGCGACGGCGGCGATGGTGGCGACGCTCAGCAGACCTGCCAATAGCATTTTATTAATGGTCTTCATTCTTTTTCAGTTAAGTGTAACATCAAAACAGGAATTAATGGTCAGCCGCATGGAGCGGCTGACCATAGAAACCAGTTACTGAGCTTTCTCGCACTTTTTCTCGCAAGCTTTCTGGCACTCCTGGCCTTCAGCTTTCTGGCATTTGTGCTCGCAAGCCTTCTCGCAGGCCTGGCCTTCGACAGTGGCTTTGGCCTTGCAGCAGTTCTCGGTGCCGTGGTTGGGGCAAGCCTCGCAGTTGGCAGCCTTGCATTCCTCGCTGCACTGGCAAGCGTCGGCGCAGCAGGTGCTGTCCATGACGCAGTGGTGCTCGCAAGCTTCGGCAGCGACGACGGTGGTGTCCTCGGTGGCCTCAGCGGCTTTGTTGTTGTTGCAGGCGACCATAGCGAACATAGCGACGGCGGCCATAGCGGTAAACAGAACTTTCTTCATTGTTTTGATGTTTTTTTGGTTATTAAATAATGTTGATTGAATGAATTTTACAACGGTAAGTTACAGTGTTTCTTCATCGGCAGGCTGTCCTTCTTGGTCTGCAGGGCCTGGAGGGCACGGATGACGCGGAAGCGTGTGTTGCGCGGCTCGATGACATCGTCGATGTAGCCGTACTTGGCGGCGTTGTAGGGGTTGGCGAAGAGGTCGTTGTACTCTTTCTCCTTCTCGGCGATGAACTTAGCTTTCTCCTCGGGGTCGGTGATTTCCTTGAGTGCGCGGCCGTGGAGCACCTCTGTGGCGCCGCTGGCGCCCATGACGGCGATCTGGGCGGTAGGCCATGCGTAGTTGATGTCGCTGCGGAGCTGTTTGCAGCTCATGACGATATGCGCGCCGCCGTAGCTCTTGCGGAGGGTGACGGTCACCTTGGGCACTGTGGCTTCGCCGTAAGCGAAGAGGAACTTGGCGCCGTGGTTGATGACGCCGTTGTACTCCTGGCCGGTGCCGGGCAGGAAGCCGGGCACGTCGACGAGGGTGACGAGCGGTATGTTGAAGGCGTCGCAGAAGCGTACGAAGCGTGCGCCCTTACGGCTGGAGTTGCAGTCGAGGACGCCGGCCATAGCCTTGGGCTGGTTGGCGACGATGCCGACGCTCATGCCGCCCATGTGAGCGAAGCCGACGACGAGGTTCTTGGCCCAGTTCTCGTGCACTTCGAGGAACTGGCCGTCGTCGACGATGGCGTGGATGACGTCTTTCACGTCGTAGGCCTCGTTGGGGTTCTCGGGGATGATGGTGTTGAGGTGGTCCTCAAGTCGGTCGATGGGGTCTTCGGTGGCGACCATAGGAGCCTCCTCGAAGTTGTTGCTGGGGATGTAGCCCACCAGCTCGCGGATAGTCTGGATGGTGCTTTCCTCGGTGTCGCCGACGAAGTGAGCCACACCGCTCTTGGTGGCGTGGACCATGGCGCCGCCGAGCTTGTCGACGGAGACGTCTTCACCGGTGACGGTCTTCACCACCTTGGGGCCGGTGAGGAACATATAGCTGTTCTCTTTCGACATGAAGATGAAGTCGGTCAGAGCGGGGCTGTAGACCGAGCCGCCGGCGCAGGGGCCGAAGATGGCGCTGATCTGGGGCACGACGCCACTGGCGAGGATGTTGCGCTCGAAGATCTCGGCGTAGCCGGCCAGAGCGTTGATACCTTCCTGGATGCGTGCTCCGCCAGAGTCGTTGAGACCGATGACGGGAGCGCCGACTTTCATGGCCTGGTCCATAACCTTGCAAATCTTCAGAGCCATTGTCTCGCTGAGCGAGCCGCCGAGGACTGTGAAGTCCTGAGCGAAGACGTAGACCTGGCGGCCGTTGATGGTGCCGTAGCCGGTCACGACGCCGTCGCCGAGGTAGGACTTCTTCTGCATGTCGAAATTCACGCAGCGGTGGGTGACGAACATGTCGAATTCCTCGAACGAACCCTCGTCAAGCAGCAGCGCGATGCGCTCGCGGGCCGTCAGCTTGCCTTGTTCGTGCTGTTTGTCGATGCCTTTCTGGCCGCCGCCCATGCGGGCCTCGCCACGCTTGTCGAGCAGCTCTTTAATCTTCTGTTCAAAAGCCATAATCTATTTTTGTTGAGAGGTTTATACGATGAAATGTTTTTTTATTTGCAGCAGAATTCTGTCAGCACGCCGAGGGTGCTCTTGGGGTGGAGGAAGCCGATGTGGAGGCCTTCTGCGCCGCCGCGGCTCTGCTGGTCGATGAGGCGGACGCCCTTCTCCTTGGCCTCGTTGAGGGCCTGGTCGGTGTTTTCCATAGCGAAGGCGATGTGGTGCATGCCGCCCTTGCCGCCGTTTTTCTCGATGAAGGCGGCGATGGTGCTCTCGGGGCAGGTAGGCTCGAGGAGTTCGATCTTGACGTCGCCGCAGCGGAAGAAAGCTGTTTTGACTTTCTGGTCTTTAACTTCCTCGATGGCGTAGCATTTGAGACCCATAATGTCTTCCCAGTAGCGGATGGCTTCGTCGAGGTTGGTGACGGCGATGCCGATGTGTTCAATGTGTGAAGGTGTCATGATTTGTCTATTTTTTATTATTTATATTTCTATATAATCGTCAACCAATCAAAACTTTGCCAACATCACAAATGTTGGTTTTAGAATGCAAATATACACTTTTTTTTATATATATTGCATTATTAGAATAAAAAATAGCCTTATAAAAGAACGGCCCCCGAAGGAGCCGTTTTTTTTTGAGGTAGATAGAGGAAGTTAGATGAAGATAGCTCGCTTTGCTCGCGGAAGATAAAAGACAAATGCTTCGGTATCGTCCTCTATCTCCTTCTATCTCCTTTTATCTCCCGAAATCTTTTACTTTTTAGTTTTCACCTTTCACCTTTGAAATAAACCATTGCAGCGAATAATGCCGTAAATGGCCGTTGATTATCATGAATTGCCGTGTGACAGGTGCTTGTCTCCTGTCCCAAAAGTCAGCAGAAAAAAACTGTCAAAAAGCACTTATAAAACATACTCATAAAAAGAAATTTGTCCAGTTTGTATAATTATTGTATCTTTGCAGTCGATTTCATAAGGGAATCACGAAGCGTTGTATCTTCGTCTCTGTCGGATGAGTGGTACACGGCATCACGCTTCTTTTTGTAGATTTATTCCGCTCAATCCGATGCCATGCGAGCCACAAAGGTTGTGCCCGACGACGTATCAGGGCTTGGTAATATGAAGAAACTCTACTTTGGGCTTATGGTTCTGCCAATTGCACTTGCAATGATGGTTAGTTCATGTACAAAAGAGGACAGCAATATCAACAATAATGGGAATGGCAATTCCGAGAATACTGAAAGAAAAATTGAAAAGTTCACAAGTATCTCTTACAGTGATGCAGGCGACTATACAATAGGCGAAAGGGAAGTCTCCTCTTTTGTATGGGACGGAAACAAACTTGTAAAAAGAATAGGTGGTGAGGGTACTGGCTGGTGTTGGAGTTATAATTACGAAGGGGACAGGCTGGTGGAGATTCTGCAATATAGTGGAAACAACAATAGAATCCATTATCGTACAACATTTACATACAATAACGACAAGATTAGTGAATACGATAGATATTATAGCAACGTAGGTTTCGACAGTAAAGATATTGACCATTGCAAATATCGTCTTAATTACAACGACAGAGGTGAGATAACATCCGTAACAGGTACTAATGATAATGGGACAACTCTCTCATACCAGCTTACGTGGCAAAACGGAAATCTGACCCAATATGTCTATCAATATGAAAGTACTACCAACGGATGGACACAAACTACTTCATTTACTTATGACGACAAGATTCCGTGGCGTTCGGGATTGGAAGTAATCGCATATGGAAATGGATTCACTCCGGCATTTCTTAAGATGAACAACAACCCATTGTCAGATGTATTTCATAGTGTTAATAATAATGGAACCGAAAGTAACTCTACAACCAATTATACATATACTTACGATGGCAACTATGTACAATCCTATAGTCCTAACCAACGGAGCGTCATTTATATTAAGTATACCAACACCAGCGATCTTGCACCGACAACTTACAAGGTCACTACTCTACATGATTATTATGTGGGTGGCAATAAAGTAGGTACCGTAAGAGGCGCTGGTACGTATGCCGTTGGGAAAACAGTGAAACTGTTGGCGATACCCGATGACGGATATCATTTTGTGCAATGGAGCAATGGAAGTACAAGCAATCCACTCGTCTTCACCGTCACCAACGACGTTGAATACCAAGCCACCTTTGAGGCCGACTGAAATGTATCCTTGCCGCCAAATTTTCCACTTTCATCTTAAAAAAAAAACGGCCCCCGAAGGAGCCGTTCTTTTAGTTTTAAGATTTAAGTTTTTAGTTAGCCGACGTTGCCGGTTCCGACGTAGGCGGAGGGGGAGCCGAGGCCGAGGTTGTCGCGGCCGGCGCCGATGGTGAAGCCGTAGACGTGGACGGTGAGGCCGCTCCAGGTGGAGGGGAGACGCATCTCGACGGCTGCGGAGCTGCGCTTGACGGGTGCCGAGAGGATGCCCTGGCCGCTCTCGGGCTCGTAGACGAAGAGGTAGACGTTGTCGTCGGCGTCGGCCATGGGGACGTCGCTG
>JAEEGG010003255.1_pt1 | contig 40589 bp, 34 predicted proteins | sample 9134161 | NCBI WGS metagenome assembly JAEEGG01 (sample SAMN16246543, study PRJNA631951) | gut metagenome | biome: gut microbiome; feature: rumen; material: CR-attached | host: Bos | place: Iran: Karaj | collected 2018-10 | reverse complement strand
ACATGATCGGCTGCATCCGTGAGCTGATGCTGGAGGGAAAGGCCGTGAAGCTCGACGGACTGGCCATCTTCTCAGCAGGCATCAAGACCAAGAAGAAGGGTGCGCCCACGTCTGAAGATTTCTCCACCACGAAGCACATCGACAGCGTATACATGCGCGCCCGTGCCACTGGAGAGTTCACCCGCGCCGAATTGACCAAGGCCGGCAACGTGACCGAGCTGCCCAAGAACTTCACCGACTATCATGAGGAGGACGAGGACGACGAGCCTCAGAATCAGAGCGGCGGCGGTGGTTCGCAGAGTGGTAACGGCGGCTCACAGAGCGGCAGCGGCGACAGCGGCCAGAGCCAGGAGTCAACCTACGGTCTGACCATCACCCGATCCGGTTCCGGCACCTCAACCGTGAAGGATGACAGCGAGAATGTCATTACCGGTCAGCAAAGCTTCGCCTCTGGCACTAACCTCAACATCGAGATTGTGCCTGCTGAGGGTCAGGTTCCCACTGCAACCATCAACGGCAGCAGCATTGAACTGACCGAGAACGACGGCACCTACGCTGGTTCATTCCAGATGCCCGCACAGGCTTCGGTGCTTGTACTCAACTCAGGCTCGAACGGCGGCGACGGTGGCGACGGCCTCACCAATGACTAAAGTCAGTGAATAGTGAACAGTGAATAGTGAATAGTCATGAAGAAAAGGATCATTGAGATTGCGGTGAAGGTGATAGTAGCCGCTCTCACGGCCTTCTTGACGGCCATCACAACGACCTCCTGCATGGGTCACGGCCCAATCGCATTCTGAACAGAAACTTGTTAATCTCTCCACGTCCGCAATCTCCCCATGAGGTTGCGGATTTTCATTTGGTGACTTCGTGACTCCGTGACTTTGTGACATTAAGCACATACACAAAAATAAAAGGGAACCTTTTGAGTTCCCTTTATTTATTAGCTTTCCTGTAGTCGATAGGGGAATCGAACCCCTATGCCAAGATTGAGAATCTTGTATCCTAACCATTAGATGAATCGACCAGCATTTCAAAGATGCGCTCTCAGAGAAATCCCCTCGGCTGCGGAAGGAGGGGGATTCGAACCCCCGGTACGGGAACCCGTACGGCAGTTTAGCAAACTGCTGGTTTCAGCCACTCACCCATCCTTCCAAAAGGAGGCTTTAAGCTTCAACCGTGGGGTTATCTCCTTGATTGCGGGTGCAAAGGTACTACAATTTTCCGAAACCTCCAAATCTTTTCAACACTTTTTTCGAAAAAAGTTACTTAAAGGCGACAACGGCCGATAAATCCTTATCGAAATAAAAGGTCTTGGACAGTTCAAGCGTATCTTCCTGATAGCGCATGCGGATGTAAAGGAGCGGCGAAGTGGCTTTCTGACCGCTGAAGTCAACCTGCTTGAACAGGGGATCTTTCGCGGCATTCTGCTGCATGGCCTGAAACAGCGAGTCGCCGATCACCTTCGTGGAGTCGAGATCACTGAAGCTGGTGATGTCGAGTTCCTCAACGGCATGCTCCTTGACAAAATCCTTGACAAGGCTCTTGGCCTGATACTGCTGTCCACAGGCAGTGAACAGCAGCATGGCCAGGATACCTATTATATTATACGCGCGCGTACGGATCATTGCTGTGGGATGTTTTTGAGTACATCGAGCAGATGATCCCATACCATCTGTACGGTGGGGATATGGAGTCGTTCGTCGGGGGTATGCACAAAGCGCAGGGTGGGGCCGAAGCTCACCATATCCAGGTTGGGATAGCGCTCTGAGAAGAGTCCACACTCCAGTCCGGCATGGATACCGCGCACTACGGGCTTGTGGCCGAAGAGCTTCACATAGGAGTTGACCACAATCTCCTGCAACTTCGAATTGGCCTTCATCTTCCATGCGGGATAGCCGTCAGACGACTTGGCCTCGGCACCAGCCAGTTCGAAGACGGCCTGGATGGTGGCGCACATGTTATCAAGGTTCGACATCACATTCGAACGCTGGGAAGACAGGATATCAATGGCGGTGTCGCTGCTGTGGATGCTGGCGATGTTGCTCGAGGTCTCAACCATACCACCAAGGGCTTCGTCCTGACAGATGGCGTAGATGCCGTTGTCGACAGCCTGTACGGCCCAGACGAACTTCCTGGCCACAGCAGGGTCGATGACGGGCTCTGCATCGGTGCTCTCCATGGTGAATACCATCTGAGTATCAGTGACATGGAACTCATCCTCAACCTCAGCAGCAAAGACGTTCCAGTCGGCGCGGACATTCTCTTTCAGGTCGTTGGGAACGGCGATCACGAAATAGCCGTCGCGGGGAATGGCATTGTGGAGTTTGCCCGAATGGAACTGTGCCAGCTGCACACCTTCGTAGCGCTTCATGGTCTGGAAGATGAATCGGGCTAGGAGCTTGATGGCGTTGGCGCGCTTCTTATTGATATCATCGCCGGAGTGTCCGCCTACGAGTCCCTTGAGGGAGCCTTTCAGGAAGAAACTGCCTGCGGGAGCCTCTACGCGATTGAAAGTGAAGCGTGCGGATGTGTTGCGACCGCCTGCACAGCTGACGAAGATCTCACCCTCATCCTCAGAATCGAGGTTGATGAGGTAGTCGCCTGTCATAAAGCCGGCCTTCATGCCTTCAGCACCCGTGAGACCTGTTTCCTCATCGCGGGTGAAGACACATTCGATGGGACCGTGCTCGATATCGTCGGAGGCAAGGATGGCCAGTTCGATGGCACAGCCGATACCGTCGTCAGCACCCAGCGTGGTACCCTCAGCCGTCAGCCATTCACCATCGACGTAGGTCTTGATGGCATCTTTGTCGAAATCGAACTCCACATCGACGAGTTTGTCGCAGACCATATCCATGTGACTTTGCAAGATGACGGTCTTGCAATGCTCCATACCCTTGGTGGCGGGTTTTCGGATGATCACATTGCCCGTTTCGTCGACCTTGGTGTCGAGATTCCGGCTCTCGCCCCAGTTCTTAAGATACTCAATCATCTTCTCTTCGCGCTTCGAAGGACGCGGAATTTCGTTAATCTTCGCAAATTCGGCGAAGACAACAGCAGGTTTTAAATCGTTTTTATTCATTATTAATGTTATTTTTGATTGAATTCGTAATTAAATTCGTAACTTTGCAGCCGCAAAGATATAAAAAATGATTGAGATTCTGCTCATATCGGCGTTAATAATTGCTATCGCGATGTTTTTTTTCCTTGTGAGGGTGCTATTTACCAAGCAAGGGGAGTTTAAATCGCAACATATTCACGACTCTGAGGCGATGAAGGAGCGGGGAATCCACTGTGTGATGGATCAGGACCGCGAGATGCGCGAGAGAACTCTCTTGACGAAGAAAAATCGGAATACTCAGAATAACTCGGATTACTTAGAATAATAAATTATAAAACAAAAGATGAAAAAGTACATTATCCCGACACTGGCCATCGCTGCTATGATGGTATCGTGTAACAATGCTGCCCCGAAGATGGATGAGCAGCCCGCTGCAACTGAGGCATCAACCACTGGTATGAAAATCGCCTTCGTGGAGGTTGACTCGCTGATGACACAGTATAACTTTGCCAAGGACTATACGGTGACTTTGGAGAAGAAGAGCAACAATGCCCGTAACACGCTGACTCAGAAGGGTAACCAATTGCAGGCTGCTGTGAACAACTTCCAGCAGAAGCTGAATAACAATGGTTTCCAGAGCCGTGAGCAGGCTGCCTCTGTTCAGAACGCCATCCAGCGTCAGCAGAATGATCTGCAGCAGTTGCAGGCCCGTCTGGAGACAGAGCTCGCCAACGAGACTGCCAAGTTTAACGAGGCGCTGCGCGATTCACTCAACAACTTCCTGAAAGCCTACAACAAGGATAAGAAGTATGACATCATCCTCTCGAAGGCTGGTGACAATATCCTGTTTGCCGACAAGAAGTATGACATCACCCAGGATATCATCAACGGTCTGAACAAGCGCTATAAGCCAACTGCTAAGAAGGCAGACGACAAGAAGGCCGATGAGAAGAAAGCTGACGACAAGAAGGCTGAGAAGAAATAATCGAGGAAAGATAACTAAAAATACCTATCGTGATGAAACAGACTATTTTGGTAACTGGTGGCACGGGCTTTATTGGAAGCCATACCACAGTGGAGTTGCAGGAGGCCGGCTATGAGGTGGTCATCATCGACAACCTCTCGAACTCGAATGTCAACGTGCTCGACGGCATCGAGAAAATCACAGGCATCAGGCCTGCTTTCGAACAGGTGGACTGTTGTGACTTGGAGGCCCTTGAGGGTGTATTCAAGAAATATCCGAAGATTGAGGGTATCATCCACTTCGCAGCTTCGAAGGCTGTGGGTGAGAGCGTGGAAAAGCCATTGCTCTACTATCGCAACAACCTGATGTCGCTCATCAATCTGTTGGAGCTGATGCCTAAGTATGACGTGAAGGGTATCATCTTCTCTTCGAGCTGCACCGTCTATGGTCAGCCCTCGCAGGAGAACCTGCCTGTGACGGAGAACGCACCCGTTCAGAAGGCCATGAGTCCTTATGGCAACACCAAGCAGATCAATGAGGAGATTATCCAGGACTATATCCACTCGGGTGCGCCCATCAAGAGTGTCATCCTGAGATACTTCAATCCAATAGGTGCTCATCCCACAGCCTTGATTGGTGAGTTGCCCAATGGTGTGCCCATGAACCTGATTCCGTTTGTGACTCAGACGGCAATGGGTATCCGTGAGCAGCTGAAGATCTTCGGCAACGATTATAATACGCCCGACCATACTTGTATCCGCGACTATATCTATGTAGTGGATCTGGCCAAGGCTCACGTGAAGGCAATGGAGCGTGTGCTCGACAAGCCTGACACCGATGCTGTGGAGATATTCAATATCGGTACAGGCAAGGGCCTCTCTACTTTAGAGGTAGTGGAAGGTTTCGAGAAGGCTACAGGCGTGAAGGTGAACTGGACCTATGCGCCGCGTCGCGAAGGTGATATCGAGCAGGTCTGGGGTAATGTCGACAAGGCCAACAAGGTGCTTGGCTGGAAGGCAGAGACGCCTACGGAAGAGGTGCTGAAGAGTGCCTGGAAGTGGCAAGAGAAACTCCGTAAGGACGGCATACAGTAGTATTTGGAAGTTAAAAGGAAGTTATCGCGGTCTTCGACTGCTTGGAAGTAAAAGGGAAGTTAAAAGGACATTACTGGAATCAGCAGAACTATTGTCTCTTTAACTTCCTTTTAACTTCTCTATAACTTCCCTTTAACTTCTATAATTCAATCACAGTTTTAAACGTTCCTTCGGCATTGAACTCATCTAGGTTGACAGGTTCGCGGAAGATTCCGAAGAGGGAAGAGCCTGAGCCGGACATTGCAGCGTAAATGGCACCGAGGTCATAGAGCCGTTGCTTGATGGCACCAATCTCAGGATAGAGGGTGAAGACACTATGCTCGAAATCGTTGGTCAGTTCTTCGCGCCAGGTCTCTATGGGCTGCATCACGATATCCCGACAGTTCTTCTCGGGATGTCGGGGTGTGATGAGCGAGAAGGCCTCCTTGGTGGAGACGGGTATTGCAGGACGAACGATGGCGATATACCAGCCTTTCAGGTTGAGGGCGATGGGGGTGAGTATCTCGCCGATACCTTCTGCATAGGCAGGCTGACTCTGGATGAAGAACGGACAATCGGCACCCAGTCGGGCAGCATAGCTGATCATCTGCGCCACAGAAAGTCCGAGGTGGAACATCTGGTTCAACAAGGTAATCATAAAGCCGCAGTCGCTGGAACCGCCACCCATGCCTGCTTGCGTGGGGATGCCCTTATACAAATGTGCATGCAGACGGGGCAGCGTGGGGAAGTCTTGTTTCAACAACTGGTAGGCGCGCACCACAAGGTTGCGCTGTTCGTCGCCCTCGATATGGATATTCGAGACTTTCAGATCGCAATCGTAGGGTGAGGGAAAAGCCTCGTCCATCTCATAGACTTCGAGTGCATCCTGGATGTTCAAAGGATAGAACACTGTTTCGAGGTTATGATAGCCGTCGGGTCTCTTTTCAACGACGTTGAGCCCGAGATTGATTTTTGCTATAGGAAATGTAATCATGCTGCAAAGTTACAAAAAAAAGTGAATAGTGAATAGTGAATAGTGAAATATTTTTTGTAACTTTGCAGCCCAAACCTAAACAAAATGGCAGAACAAGATAACAACACACGTCGCAGATCGCGCAAGCAACAGCCGTTGGATAATACCTACGGTCATCTTCAACCCCAGGCTTTGGAGGTGGAGAAGGCTGTGCTAGGAGCCCTAATGATCGACAAGGACGCCTATGCTGTGGTCTGTGAAATCCTTTATCCCGAGAGTTTCTATGAACCCCGTAACCAGATGATCTACGCAGCCATCCGCGACCTCTCGATAGAAGAGAAACCCGTGGATATCCTGACGGTAGCGGAACGGTTGGCGAAGAATGGACAATTGGAGGAAGTGGGTGGTCCCGGTTATGTGGCAGACCTCAGTTCACGCGTGGCATCTTCAGCCAATATCGAGTATCACGCGAATATCATCGCGCAGAAATTCCTGGCCCGACAACTTATCTCCTTCGCCAGCGTCATCGAGACAAAGGCCTTCGATGAGACCAACGATATCGATGAACTGATGCAGGAGACCGAGAACTCACTCTTTGAGTTGAGCCAGCGGAACATGAAGAAGGATTATACGCAGATCAATCCCGTCATCTCGCAGGCCATCCAGAGCATCCAGGCTGCTGCTGCCAACAAGGACGGACTGACGGGCGTGGGTACGGGCTATCACAAACTCGACGATATCACCTCAGGTTGGCAGGCTAGTGACCTTGTGATTGTGGCTGGTCGTCCTGCGATGGGTAAGACCTCCTTCGCCTTGTCGATGGCCAAGAACATTGCTGCCGACTATCGTGTTCCCCTGGCTTTCTTCTCGTTGGAAATGTCGAATGTGCAGTTGGTCAACCGTTTGATTTCGAATGCATGTGAGATAGAGGGTTCTAAGATATTGAACGGTCAGCTGAGCCCTGACGAGTGGGACCGTCTTGACAAGCGTGTGAACAACCTGCTGGATGCACCTCTCTATGTTGACGATACCCCAGGACTCTCGGTCTTCGAACTTCGTACGAAGGCCCGTCGTCTGGTACGTGAACATGGGGTGAAGATCATCATGATCGACTATCTTCAGCTGATGAATGCCAATGGTATGCGTTTCTCCTCACGTCAGGAAGAGGTGTCGACCATCAGTCGTTCGTTGAAAGGACTTGCAAAGGAGTTGGATATCCCTATCATCGCCCTGAGTCAGCTGAACCGTGGTGTAGAGAGCCGCGAAGGCCTGGAAGGCAAGCGTCCGCAGTTGAGTGACCTGCGTGAGTCGGGTGCCATCGAGCAGGATGCAGATATGGTGCTTTTCGTGCATCGTCCGGAGTATTATCATATTTATCAGGATGAAAACGGCCGTAATCTTCGTGGTATGGCACAGATCATCATTGCCAAGCATCGTAAGGGTGCTACGGGCGATGTGCTGCTGAACTTCCGCGGTCAGTTCACCCGTTTCGAGAATCCTGAGGATACTCATCTTGGTCCTATGCCGGGCAGTACGGATGGTGAAATATTGGGATCGAAGATCAATGGTGGTGAAATGCCCCCGATGGATAATGTGAATGATCCCTTTGCCAGTCTGGCATCTATCCCGCCACCTCCAGACGAAGGTAATGCACCTTTCTAATGAACAAGGGCTGCGATGGTTGTCGCAGCCCTTATTCAGTTCGGTTTATTTCGCATATTTCTCAATGAGTTCATCTGCCTGTGGATAGCCCAGCTCCTTGGCTTTCTGGAGATTGACAAGTCCTTCTTTCTTTTTGCCTTTCATGCATTGGGAAAGACCGAGGAAGAGATAGCCGTCGCTATTGTCGGGTTCCAGGGCCTGAATTTCATTGGCTGTTTCTGCTGCCTGGTCATAAAAACCAACACGCAGTTCCAATGAGGCTTTCTCAGCCAGATAGAAGGTGTTCTTGGGTTCCATCTTCGAAGCTTGGCCGATATCGTTGAGGGCTTGTTGGAATAGACGTCCGGCAACTTCTGCCTGATGACGGATATAGTAGAAATTGGCATTCACATCGGCAGCCATCAGTTGCTCGTAATCGTTCATGTCGTTTACAGCCTCACGATACTTCTTGGCATCGAATTTTGCATTGGCACGAGCCCAAAGATAGGGAGCGGCCTGTTTCAGATACGGCTTGTTGAACATGTTCATCGCACTGTCAAGCAGCGCCAACATCGCCGTAGAATCTTTCAGCTGTCCTTTGCATTGTGCGGCACAATACCAGGTTTCTGCCGTACACATGTTGGTCTTTGTCAGTTCAATAAAGCAATCGTAAGCCTCCGCATAGTTCTTCTGGGCATAGAGAATATTGGCTTCCAGTTCTCTGTAAGCAGGTACGGACTTGATATTCCATGCTTTGCGTGTCTCGCTCAGGGCCTTGTCGAAACTCCAGTCCTCATAAGGTTTGTCGGTCTGATAAATCAGTTTGTTATAGATCATGCGGGCAAAGTTGTAATGCTCGTTGTCTTTGTTGACAGACAGTTTGATGGCCTGTTCCATATCACGCTCGGCAGAAGCAAAGTCACCATTACCGCTGGCAAACTGTGCTCGGTAGCTATAGCCGTCAGGGGCATCAGGGAATTTTTGAATAAAGTCGCTGATGAGTTGGGCGTAAGTGGCAGAGTCGGTAGTAGCGCCTGCCATGTACATCATCAGGTTGGCATCATCCAACGACTCCGGCATCTCCGTACGGATCTGTGTGAGTTTCAGTGTCTGGTCGTTGATGCTCAATCCCGTCACTTTCAGCGAATCAGCAAAACGGGCGCTAATGGCATAACAAAGAGAATCGGCGCCAGAAGCAGCTGGTTGCAAGATACCAATTACCTCACCATTATCGTTGAGTAGGGGTGAACTGATGTTCTTTTCCGATGTTTGCATGGCGATGGTGTAGTAGGCATAATCCTGCTGGAAGGTCTCTGCCTTGCGCACGACACCGTTCTGAGGGTTCTTGGTCTCTAGATAGGGCAACAGCCATACGTTTTCCCCGCTTTGTGCGATGCTAGCAGCAACTGCGAGTGGACGCGTCTTACCGGCTACACGGAATTTGGCCACATCGTACATATCGTTGGCACCGATCATGCTGCTTACTGCAATTTCCTTGCCCGAAGCATCGATGATGACGGCACGGGCGGCACCTTTGAATGGCGTGAAATTGCTGATGGCCTCACCGTTAGCACCTGTGAAGAAACCGTTGCTGCTGGCTATCAGGGAGCCGTCAGCGGCAAAAGTCTTCAAGGTGAAAACCGATTTGCTGGCGTTCTTCACCCAGCCAGGCTGGGCAGATAAGGGTAAGAAGGTAAAAAGGTAAAAGGGTAAGAAAACAAATACCCTCCTTATTACCATTCTATGATTTATATTATTCATGATTATCATTTTTTACTTTTTTACCTTTTTACTTTTTTACTTTTAAAAGATCTTTTGCGTTTTGGATGGCAGCTTCAGTTACCTTACTACCACTAAGCATTTGCGCTATCTCTGTCACACGCTCGTCAGGGGTCAATTGTTCCATCCGGCTAGTGGTTCCCTGTGGTGTTTCTTCCTTTTCCACCTTATAGTGGGCTGAACCCAAGGCGGCTATCTGTGGGAGATGGGTGATACTGATAACCTGTCGCTCGTGACTGCCCATCTCGTGCATGATCTCTGCCATCTTCTCGGCTATCTTCCCGCTGACGCCAGTATCAATCTCATCAAAGATGATGGTGGGCAGTTTCACGGCACCACTGATCATCGCCTTCAGGGCCAGCATCACACGGGCAATCTCACCACCCGATGCCACTTGCGACACCGGTTGGAGTGGGGTAGAAGTATTTGCGGAAAAGAGATAGGCCACCTTATCCTGACCATTGGCATTCAGATCCTCCTGACTGATGCTGATCTGGAAGCGGATATTGGGCATGCCGAGGGGTATCAGTCGTTTTTGCATCTCTGACTCAATCTTCTTCGCAGCCTTCGTGCGTAGTTTGGTTAGCTTGTCTGCCTGCTGTTGGCATTGGACCTTCAACTGATTCACCTCCTGCTGTCGTTCTTGAAGGGTTTCGTCGCTGTTGTCGATATTATTTAATTGTTGTTTCAACGAATCCCGCAGGGATATGAGGGCTTCGGTATCTTCTGCATGGTATTTCCTCTGCAAATCATAAAGACGATCCAGACGTTCGTTGACGGTGTCTAGTTCTGCAGGATCGAAGTCTATGCCTTCCAGCAGACGACTCACTTCTTGGGCAATATCCTTCAGTTCAATATAGCTGCTGTCCATACGGGTGGCCAATTCTTCAACCTCCGGAAAGACATGGGTGATGCCTTTCAGGGCATTCATGGCACTTCGCAATGAGGTCACGATGCCTGTTTCTTCGGTCTGCAAAGCGTTGTCGGCACTATAGAGGGCACTCTTGATGTCCTCCGAGTGGGTCATAGTTTCGCTTTTCTGCTCCAGTTCCTCTTGCTCGCCAACCATCAGATGGGCACTCTCCAACTCTTGATACTGGAACTGCAGGAAGTCCACATTCTGACGATTGCGATTGATCTCTTCTTTCAGGGCTTCCAGCTCATTGGCTGCCTGATGGAAAGCGTTGTAGGTCTCTTTATAAGCAGCCAGTTCCTTGACATTGTCGGCGATGATGTCGAGCACGCTGAGTTGGAAATCTTGCTTGTTGAGCAGCAGGTTCTGGTGCTGCGAGTGTACATCCACGAGGCGTTCACCCAGTTCTTTAAGCATAGACAACTGAACGGGTGTATCGTTGATAAAGGCGCGGCTCTTGCCGGCCGAAGTCAGTTCCCTGCGTATGATACAGTCGTTGGCATCGTATTCGATGTCGTTTTCTGTAAAGAACGGCTTCATATTGTATTTCGAGAGATCGAAATGAGCCTCAATCACACACCTGTCTGCTCCTTGCTTCAAGGTCTTCAGATCCGCACGTTGTCCCAGTAACAGACCAATGGCGCCAAGTATGATGCTTTTACCGGCACCCGTCTCACCAGTGATGACAGAGAATCCTGGATATAGGTCGATATCCAGGATGTCAATCAGTGCGAAGTTCTTGATATAGAGATGCTTCAGCATAATAATCAGTTGTTAATCTTTTCCCAAGAAGGGTTCTGCGAGGCGTTGATGTTACTCAGAAGGTCATAGATGGCCTGTTTTTCCTTCTGTGTACCCTTACCTTTGTAAATGTTTACCAACTCGTCCTTCTTATAGTCTGTCCAGATTTGCGGCAACAGACTGAGCGGCTTATTATCATGTGCTTTCTTCAATTGCTCTTCGAGTGCGGTGGATATTTCCGTACGCCCGCGTTCGGCATTGTTGGACATCTCGTCGAGACCTTTGCGATAATAGTCGTACTGCAACTGTCGGAAGGGCTTCATCTGCTCGTCTAGATAGTCGTTGATGATGGCAAAGCGGTTGCGGGAGTCTTCAAACGATTTCCATCCGGGATAGCCCAAGTCCTGAGCGTTGTTTACGAGCTGCATACAACGCTGCAGCACATCGGTACCACCTAAGGGTGAGAAACTGTCGAGATCGAGGCCGATGATGAGGTAGGCATAATAGGCAACGAGAGCTGTCAGTTGGTTGTCTACCGTTTGATCGGTAAAGTTCAGCTGGTCGAACTGCACAAACTCGAAGTGAAAATTCGCATCTCTATTATTATATAAGGTGGTTGTGTAGCTGGCGTTGTATACGGGACGGTTGGCTTGTATCAGTGCCGTACATTCGAACTTATTTTCATCGCGGTTGTATTTTGATACGGTGATGTTCAAGTTACACTGGATACGTTCATTTTCCTGAAACTGCAAATCCGTCCACTGGCGTTCGTTGATAAACTGCTCCAATGTCTGCTGCAGATTATCAAATACACCATTATCAGTACCTTGTATCTGGCTGTGGTTCACCGTCACCTTCACCTGAAGCTCCTGAGCGGAAACGGTGAATAGCGAATAGTGAAAAGTGAATAGTAATCCCAGAATGATGCGCCTCATAACTACATCTTGGCTTCTGCCAGACGAATACGGGTTAAGACCTGTTTGGTATTGTAGGTGAAATCACCCTGCAGGATCCAACCATAATAGCCAGGATCTCTTTTGAGTGCCTCCAGGACAGGTATGCCCTTGTACTTTCCAAAGTTGAACACCTCGATCATTTTGGGCTGCCCCTTCTCGTCAAGCACTGGCTTGCCCTGGGCATCCTTTACTTCGCCCCATACGATACGGCCCGCGAAATCCACGTTCTTGTTCATCTTCGAGAAGTCGGCCAGCATCTGCATGTCGTTCTCCAAAACCTTCTCCGGATCTTCATTCGCTCCGGGAGCGTATTTGTCCAACTGTCCCATCAGTACACGGTAAGTGGCTTCGGTATCCTGATCGGCACGGTGGGCCTCAAAGTCTTCCTCCATCTTCCTGCCGCAATAGAACTTATATGCTGCTGCCAGGTTTCTGCGCTCCATCTTACGGAAGATGGCACAAGCGTCGATGAGCTTGCTCTTCGAGAAGTCGAAGTCGATACCTGCACGCAAGAATTCCTCGGCAAGAAGTGGGATATCGAAGTTGTTCGAGTTGAAACCAGCAAAGTCACTGCCTGCGAACTTATCAGCCAGTGTCTGGGCCAACTGCTTGAAGGTAGGCTTGTCTTTGACATCTTCGTCGCTGATGCCCGTCAACTGTGTGATGATGGGTTCAATATGCTTCTCGGGGTTGATCAGTTCGTCGCCTCGCTCTTCCTTGCCGTCGGGATATACCTTAATATAGGATATCTGTATCACACGATCCTTCACCAGATCAAGTCCAGTGGTCTCCAGATCAAAAATGACCAGAGGTTTATTCAAATTCAGCTTCATATTATTATGAATTATGCATTATGAATTATGCATTAATCATTAATCAACATCGGCATCATCAGCATCAGCACATCCTGATTATCGGGCTGCTCAGAGGGCAGCACCAGTCCTGCTCGACTGGGGTCAGCCAGCTGGATGATAACCTCAGGACAATCAAAGTTGCTTAATATCTCTATGAACGACGATCCCTTGAATCCGATGCTCATAGCCTTGCCGTTGTATTCGCAGGTCATACGCTCAGTGGCGGTCTTTGAGAAATCGTAGTCTTCAGCGTCCAACTGTAGCATGTTACCTTCTACGTGGAAACGGATCAGGTTGCTCGACTCATTGGCGAAAGGCTGCACACGGCGTAGGGCTGCCAACAATCCGAGACGGTCGACACACAATTCGTTGGGATTGTTCTGTGGAATCACGGAGTTGTAGTTAGGATATCTGCCCTCAATGAGTCTGCATTGGATGATGCCGTCGCCATAGTTCACTTCGGCATTGCGGTCATCGAAACGGATAATCACATCGCCACCGTCCTTGCCCAACAGGTTCTTTAACAGGTTTGCTGGCTTTTTAGGCAGAATGAAGGCTGCGGGCTGGTCGCTCTTAATGTTAAACACCTTGTTGCGCACCAACTTATGACCATCGCTGGCCACGACTGCCAGACAATCTGGTGTCAGGTCGAAGTAGATACCGTTCATTACGGGGCGCAGTTCGTCCTGAGCCGTCGCAAAGATGCTACGGTTCACATTTTCGGCTAAGGTGATATTGGGCATCGTGATGACATAGGCATTGTCGCTAATAGGCTGTGCCATGGGGAATTCGTCGGCATTCTCGATGGGCAGGGAGAACAGACCGTTTTGATAACTGATCTTCACGAGGTTTTGTTCCTGATTGACATCAAAGGTAATGGGCTGCTCAGAGATGCCCTTTACGGCTTCCAGCATGTCGTGGTTTCCGATGGCAAAGCGGCCGTTACCATCACTCTCTGTAAGCGTGAGAGTTGTACGCATGGTGTTCTCACCGTCAGAGGCGGTGAGGGTGAGATTCTGACCGTCGATGTCGAAGATGAAATCGCCCAATATGGGGAGGGCATTCTTGCTATTAATCACTTTTGAAAGTGCTGAGAGCTTGCTGCTCAGCGCAGAGCTAGATAATGTAAATCTCATAATTATGCTTGTGTTTTGTTTTTAATTACTTCTGATTTGACGACAAAATTACAAAAAAACGTTGTTATAAACAAAAAAATACCGATAATTTTTCGAGTTTCAAACTATTTTTAGTAATTTCGCCGAGCGAAACAAGAAAAAACAACAAATAAAAACATTTAAGACAATGGAATTAACAGGTAGAATTATTGCCGTGATGGAGCCACGTAGTGGTGTTTCGGCCCGTACGGGTAACTCTTGGATGACGCAGGAATATGTGCTCGAAGTTCCTGGCCAGTATCCCAAACGATGTGTCTTTAACCTTTTTGGTGAAGACCGTATCAAACAGTTTAATATTCAGAATGGCGAGGATCTTACCATTCAGTTTGATATCGATGCTCGAGAATATCAAGGACGTTGGTTTAATGATATTCGTGCTTACAACGTCATTCGTGGTCAGGTGCCTCCCGTTGCTAATCCTGCTGCTTCGCCTTTCCCACCAGCTCAGGGTCAGCCAGATGCTGCAACGTCACCATTCCCACCTGCACAGGAGCCGTCCACAGATGGAGGTAGCGCAGACGATCTGCCCTTCTAATAATATTAATCCCCACCGATTGGCGGGGATTAATATTATTGTTCCATTTCCTCGGAGGGAATTGCCTGAAACTTAAAGTCGTTCTCTGAGATGTATCGAACATCGTAGTTGCCGGCATTCTTCTCGGTATAAAGCTTACGCATCTTGACATACTTTTTCTCAGCCTCTTTGCGCGTCAGTCCGAAGGAAACGATACATGTGCGATGGGGCATGTTGAGTTTATCGGTAAAATAGTAGCGTAACTGGTCGGAATATGAATCACGATTTTTCAGAAACTTGCTCTTTTTCTGAATCGTTACATTTTCCACCTCTTGAATATCGGTGAAATAGACGACGGAGTCAGTAAAGTTGGCAACAAAGCCAAAAAGGTATGCCTTGGTGGTCTCGGATTTATTGCCCGCATGTGCGGTGAAAAATGCCATCAGGACAACGGCTACAGAGAGGAATTTGAGATATTTCATTATCCTAAAAATGTTTTTAATATATGTTTCTTTGTACAGGTGCGGAGACGGCGGATAGCTTTTTCCTTGATTTGGCGGACGCGCTCGCGGGTAAGTCCAAACTTAGCACCAATCTCCTCAAGGGTCATTTCGGGTTGGTTGATGCCGTAGAAGGCCTCTATCACACCACGTTCACGATCGTTGAGCACTTTAAGGGCATTGTTAATTTCAGACTTTAGCGATTCCATAAGTAGCGTACGATCAGCCATCGGGGCATCATCGTTGATGAGCACATCGAGCAGGCTATTGTCTTCGCCGTCGACAAATGGCGCATCTACGGATACGTGGCGTGTATTCACGCTCATAGCCTCATCGATCTTGTCCTCAGGCAAATCAAGCGATTCGGAGATTTCTTCAACGGATGGACGTCGTTCGTTCTCTTGCTCAAACTTGTTCAGTAATTTGTTGATCTTGTTGACAGAACCTACCTGGTTGAGTGGCAGACGCACGATGCGACTCTGCTCGGCGATGGCCTGGAGAATACTTTGACGAATCCACCAGACAGCATAAGAGATAAACTTGAAACCACGTGTCTCGTCGAACTTCTCAGCAGCCTTAATGAGACCGACGTTCCCCTCGTTGATGAGGTCGGGTAGAGAGAGACCTTGATTCTGGTATTGCTTGGCTACAGAGACAACAAACCGTAGATTAGCCTTGGTGAGACGCTCCAAGGCTTTCTTGTCGCCTTTGCGGATGCGTTGTGCCAATTCCACTTCCTCTTCCACCGAGATCATCTCTTCCTTACCTATTTCCTGCAGGTATTTATCAAGAGCTTCACTCTCTCGGTTTGTGATTGATTTGGTGATTTTCAGTTGTCTCATGTCGATAGTCGTTTATAGCCAAGGCGCAAAGTTATGCTTTTTTTTTGACACGACCAAAAAAAAAGCCGCATTTTTTACTTTTGCGGCTCTTTTTTCTAATAATTCACTATTTGTTATTCACTATTCACTACTTATTCGTCCTCGAGCGGTACGGCGAAGTAGCCTTTCTTACCTGTAGGATAGATGCCCTGGATATAGAGTACGGGCTCCTTAGACTTTGAGGCGTCACGGACGATCTTCTGCAGGTCCTCGATAGTCTTCACGCTCTCGTCGTTGACACGTTGGATGATGAATCCCTGAGGTACACCGGCATCCTTCAGACGTCCACCGCTGATCTTCATGACCTGCAGGCCGTAGCCGATGTTCATCTGCTCCTTCTGGGCATCGGTGAGGGGTTTGAACTGTCCACCGAGAATATCGAGGTCTGCAGAACCCTTAACCACCTTCGTGGTTCCCTTTTCATTCTTCAGCGTCAGAGTTACCTGCTTCTTTGCCTTGTTACGCAGATAAGTGAGAGTAATCTTGTCACCAGGACGCTTCTGGGCGATGATGTTCTGCAGCTCACCGAATGCCTTCACCTTCTGACCATCGATATGAGTGATGACATCACCTTCTTTCAGACCGGCATCTGCGGCAGCTCCGTCGTCGATGACCTTAGCGATATAGATACCTTCCATTGTGCCGAGGTCAACCTCGTTGCCCTTGTCCTTCTCACTATCGACATAGGCGTTTACATCAGAACCTTGGATGCCGATCATGGCACGCTGTACGGTACCGTATTTCTTGATATCATCGACTACCTTATTCATGATGGTGGTGGGGATGGCGAATCCGTAGCCGATGTTAGAGCCGGTCTGTGAGTAGATCATTGCATTGATACCAATGAGGGCACCACTAGTGTTCACGAGCGCGCCACCTGAATTACCTTGGTTGATGGCAGCATCGGTCTGGATCATCGAAGATACCCCCTGACCCATAGAACGAGCCTTGGCCGATACGATACCTGCGGTGACGGTATTGTTGAGTCCGAGAGGATTACCTACGGCTAACACCCACTCACCTACCTTCACATCATCAGAATTGGCAATCTGGATGGCAGGGAGGTTCTTACCATCAATCTTGATAAGAGCTAAGTCTGTCGTGGCATCGGCACCAATGATGCGTGCAGAGTATTCCTTGTTGTCGTTAAGTGTCACTAACAGCTCGTCAGCACCGTCAACTACGTGGTTGTTGGTTACGATATATCCGTCTGCAGAGATAATCACACCGGAACCTGCAGCCACACGCTTTGGTGTCTCAACCTGACGCTGGCGACGACCACCGTTACCATTGCCCCGTCCACGACCGAAGAATCCGCCGAAAGGATCAGAGAAGAAATCTTCAAAGGGATCGGAGTACTCTACAGTTTGTACCTTCGAGTTCTGCGTGTTCTTGATATAAACTACTGAAGGCAGAGACTTTTCTGCAGCATAGGTCAGGTCCACAGGCTGACCTGCTGTTACGTTAGCCACTACAGGAGCTTCATTAGGGGGCGTTGCAGCATTGGTCTTGTTGAAAGCTACAACTGAGAGTGCCAAGGCTACCACGCATACAGCCGGGGTTGCCACATTTACAATCTTCTTCATATTTGCATTCATTTTTGTTATGATTTAAATTCGTTGATAAAGTTGACTCTGAGCCTATGCTCAAGAATTCGGGTGCAAATATAGTAGACTTTTTTCTGATACTGACAAAATGTCACGAATATTTGTCCCAATTTAACAATTCTGCCACCTGGGTTAACGGCTCTTTGCGTTTAACACTCAGATTGTTAAATGGTAGACAAAATTAAGATTTGTCGGCTGTTTTAATTGTAAATATTGAATTATCTATTATGGTTTACTTGCTAGGAACCCCTCTATGTTATCGTAACGACGTTTCATCATACGATTGTAGATATTACGAAGCCACAAAGGGTAGGTTACGATGAAAGCCAGCCCAACGAAGCACATAAAGATATAGGTGGCTGTCAAACCGACAGTAATATAGCCCAGTCCAACAATCATACCAGGAATAATGAGGGCAGCTAATTCTATGACAATTTGCCAACCGTTTTCCATATTTCCTTTTCCCGTCACTTTCTGCTGGAGAGGAATCGTCTGCTTGTTGTAAACCGCCAGTTGGAAGATGATGAAATGAATGAAGCCTGCCATTAGCAGCATATAGCCAAAGAGCATCAGCAATGTGAACTTACCCGTGAAAACTGCCGGCAGCATGATGAGGAAAGGAATGATAAGTACCACACAATAGAACCAGTACTTGGCCTTGAGCAGCGATAGGATGTTTTCACGCTGAGTCATCAATAGGCTGATGTAATTACCCTCCTGACCCATGATCTTAATGAGTGACGTCATACCGTAGATGGCAAAGCAGTACAGACACCAGAAGTTGGTCATCATAGGATTGTCGTATATGTTGCTATAGGCTACAAGACTGGAGAACATCACCACTAGGACAAGACTCATGATGCAGCGTGCCTTCATCGTCTTGTTTCTCAGGTTTGACTTCAGTTCTATCTTCAGGTATTCGCCAATGATGCCAAAACGATTGAAGAATGCAAACTGAGAGACTTTTTTCAGTTGCTTCTCTTTCTGTTTGGAAATCTCCTCATACACATACTTGAATTGGAAATGGCGGTTCACCATAAAGAGTCCGCACAAACATATCAACACCAGCGGCAGAAGCCACCAGGCTGTGTTAAATGAATGTATAAAGTCGAGGGTATGGTCGAAGGTCTTACCATTCCACGTGATGAGAGATGGGATATACGGTATGGCATATAGCAATAGTCCTGGGATAATCCACAGCACGTTACGATTGATGAGCGTGCGGAAAAACAGATAGACCTGACTATTGAGGATAATCAGCAGTTGTGCCAACAATACCACGAAGAGAACTTGTAGAAACGGCGCTCCAGCACAAAGCACGATAATGGCAAATGGGATGAACAACCCTAACCACAGGAAATTGAAACCACTCAGATGAGAGGATATCAGGAAACACTCGATGGCTGAATAGCGGGATATCGGCAATAGGATATATGGCTTGACCATCATGGCAGGTGTCGTCTGGAAAATAAAACGCAACAAGAAGTCGATGGGCAGGATGATGATCATCGCAGTGATGAGTGTACCAGCCTCGCCATCGGCTGCCATACCGATGATGATGCCATATAGAATGAGGTAGAGTACGAACATCAGACCGCCAAAGCCTATGAGAACCTTGGCCCATCTATTCTGCTCGAAGGCCGGACTACGCTTGTAACTGAGGTTGATATTCTTGCGTAGGAGTTTGTAGAGTTGCAGCTTGTTCATCTTAGGTCTATGATTTCAGCCTTGGGGAAATCCTTGGAATTAAATTGGAACAGATTATCACTCAGAGTCGCCGTCTTCAACTGGCTGATAATGATGGTACTCCACTTGTCCTTCTGCTTCATCTTTACATGTGTGGGATGATAGGAATTAGCGTCGACGATGATATACATCTCCTGGATATTACGCTTCTTGTCGGTGGGTACCAGATGAACCTCATAAGAATTCTCCACCTTTTTCGATGACAACTTAAAGCCTTTCTTATAGATGTTGATGAAATTATAAGGATTGAGAGCCTGCAGCTGTGCCTCTGTGGGGTTACTGATGTTCACCTCGTCGTTTCCTTTCATATAAGTCCATTGGGTCTTGCCGTCAAACCAGATGGTGGCATCTGGCGTTGTGGCGTGGAACTTGTTTCCTTTGATGGAAATCTCTCCTTGTGTGCTTCCAAACTGTTTGCTGATCATCTGGAAATGTGCCTGTACGCCCCCGGGATTGCTCACGGTGGCAGCGGCTTTATCAAGGATGCGCTTGGCGCTTTCAGCCTGTGCTCCGACACAAAGCAGGAGCATCATGATTAGGGCAAAATGCTTTTTCATATTCTTTTATTAATTTAGTTTCTATCTGAGTGAGGCGAGGAGGTTATTGAGGCTCATCTCGTCTTGAATCATCACTTCACGAGGTTTTGAACCCATAGCGGAACCTACGACACCGGCTTTCTCTAATTGATCCATCAAACGGCCTGCACGATTGTAGCCAATAGCAAACTTACGTTGGATGAGAGAGGTTGAGCCACTCTGGTTGATGACAATCAGACGGGCGGCATCCTCGAAGAGGGGATCGAGATGTTGCATGTCGACATCTTTGTCGCCACCATCGCCGAAGTCTGCCTCAGGTGTATCGGGTTCCGGCAGTTCGAACGGCATGTTATAACTCTGCTGCGAAGCAATAAACTCGTTGATGCGCTCAACCTCAGGTGTGTCAACGAAGGCACACTGCACACGGATGGGCTCTGCACCACCGAGATAGAGCATATCACCTTTTCCGATGAGTTGTTGAGCACCTGTACGGTCGAGAATGGTCTTCGAATCGATACCGGCACTAACCTTGAAGGCGATACGGGCGGGGAAGTTGGCCTTGATGTTACCCGTGATGATCGTGGTGGTAGGACGCTGGGTAGCAATCACCATGTGGATACCCACGGCACGTGCCAGCTGGGCGATACGGGCGATAGGCAACTCAATCTCTTTGCCTGCGGTCATGATCAGATCACCGAACTCGTCGATGATGACCACGATATAAGGCATATAACCGTGACCCATACACGAAGGATCAGCATTTTGTGGCACAATCTTCCGGTCTAGGAACTTCTTGTTATACTCCTTGATATTACGCGCACCGACCTCTTTTAACAAATCATATCGTTTGTCCATTAGTTTACAGAGGGAGTTTAACGTGCGCACCACCTTCGTGACATCGGTGATGATGGGATCGGCATCCTCATCAGGTACCTTCGCCAGGAAGTGATTGATCAATGGGTTGTAGATGGAGAACTCCACTTTCTTGGGGTCGACGAGCACGATTTTCAACTCCGCGGGGTGCTTCTTATATAATAAAGAGGTGACGATGGCGTTCAGTCCGACGGATTTACCTTGACCCGTAGCACCGGCCACCAGCAGGTGGGGCGCCTTGGCCAGATCAAACATGAACACCTCGTTGGTGATGGTCTTACCTACTGCACAAGGCAGTTCCATCTGACTTTCCTGGAACTTCTTCGAATTCAGGATTGATTCCATCGAGACAATCGATGGCTTGGCATTCGGAACCTCAATACCGATGGTACCCTTGCCGGGAATCGGTGCAATGATACGGATGCCGAGGGCAGAAAGGCTCAGCGCGATATCATCTTCTAATGAACGGACCTTAGAGATACGCACACCAGGAGCCAATGTGATTTCATAAAGGGTAATGGTAGGGCCTACCGTTGCCTTGATGCTCGAAATCTCTACACCAAAGGTGCGTAACACATCGACGATACGGTTTTTATTGGCGGTCTGCTCAGCCATATCGATATAAGGTTTTCCGTCGTTATCGTATTTCTTCAGCAGGTCGAGGGTGGGATAGCGGTAGTTCTCCAGATCTTTCTTGGGATCGTAAGGACCTTCGGCCTCTAAGATTCCAACAGCCTTTGAATCGGCCGTTTCCTCACCATCAGCCACTTCTACCTTCATTTCAATATCTTTGGGTTTATTGGGCTTGACGGGTTTGACGGGGTCCTCTTCTTGGAAGCCTTTATTGTCTACTTTGGGGCCGTCTTTGGTGAAATCTACAATCTCAGGTGCGGGATCGTCGAAGACCGTCGGATCATCCTCTGTCTGAATCTGGTTTTCGTAGGATTCATTCGGCTCGTTGGGATCGTTGTTGGTGATCTTGAACTTCACCTTATCGAAAAACTTCGATGGATTCAGGATTTTGCGGATGACAAAGATCGTCTCAGCACTCAGATATGTGAGGAAGGCGATGGCCGTCAGCGCGAGGATAGCCGTCAGACCTGGTGTGCCAATGAGATTCTCAATGGCCTGTTGGATATAAAGACCGTGATCACCACCAGGGTTATAGCAGGCATCGCTGAAGAAGGGTGACAGGAACTTGGAGAACGTCACGGAGCTCCAGATCATCAGGATCATGAGACACATGAACCATTTCAACAGGTTGACGCGATAGGCCTTGATGAGATGGATGCTCACTAGGAACAGAAAGATGGGAATGAAAAAGGCTGAGAGTCCGAAGCTGCGCTTGATGAAATACCACGCGGCATAGGCTCCTACACTGCCACAAGTGTTGCTGAATTCCTGGTGTTCGTTCAGAATCTCCCCCTCACGAGGGGCCTCGATCATACTTTGGTCGGCTGCTCCCGTCGTAAAATAGGAGATGAACGCCAACGTGAGATAGCCGGCTACGAGGAACAATAAAATGCCCAGGAGAAAGCCTAATTTCTCATTAGCGAAGAATTTTTTAAAACCTAATATATCTAAGAATCCGGATGGACGATTCTCCTTCTTTTCCTTCTTTTTCTTGACCATAATAACAATGCTTCCTAATTTTTTCTGCAAAAGTATAGTAAAAAACTCAGATTTCATCATTTTTTCCCGATTTTTTATGTAATTTTGCACCTGAAAATGAAAAAAATAATCTATAACAGGTTCAACAAAGCTTGGCTGGAGGGTTTGCCAAAGGTGGTTTTCAATGGGAAAATCATCGTTGTGACCTCTTCCCACGAAGCCGAAAAAGCTGTAGACTACCTGTTGTCCATGCCCATTCTAGGTGTAGATACAGAGACCCGACCATCGTTTACAAAGAGTCAGCATTATAAATGTTCGTTGCTTCAGGTGGCTACGCGTCATAATTGCTTTCTGTTCCGCCTGAATTATATGGGAATGCCTCCGGCCATTGTCAGACTGTTGGAAGACACCAAGGTCCCGAAGGTTGGACTTTCGTGGCATGATGATATCCATTCATTACAAGAATTAGGATCATTCACCCCAGGTTATTTCATTGATTTACAGCACCACATGCGTGAAATCGGCATCGAGGATTTGAGCCTTCAGAAGTTATATGCCAACCTTTTCAACGAGCGAATCAGCAAGTCTGAGCGTCTATCCAACTGGGAGCGTGATGTGCTCCAGGAGAAGCAGATGGCTTATGCTGCTATTGATGCGTGGGCTTGTATCCGCCTGTACGAAGAACTGGAAAATCTCAAGACAAGTGGGGAGTATGAACTCATTGATGAACAGACGGAATTGGAAATAGAAGAAGATTTTAGATTATATGAGGAACTTGCTGCTCAAAAGAGGTAAGGAAGAAAGCTTGTTGCGTTTCCATCCCTGGGTTTTCTCGGGTGCCATTCAGTCGGCTGATGAGAATCTGGAAGATGGAGACTTGGTGCGTGTTTTGACAAACGAGGGTCGTTTCATCGCTGTGGGACATTATCAGAAAGGTTCCATCGCTGTGAGAGTATTGTCGTTTCGTGATGTGGCGATCGACGATGAATTTTGGTATTCCCGTCTGTCATCGGCGCTGAATATGCGCATTGCCATCGGACTGGCCGACAATCCCGATAACAACACCTACCGTCTTGTTCATGGCGAGGGTGACAACCTCCCAGGACTCGTGATTGATGTTTATGGTCAGACGGCTGTGATGCAGGCGCATAGTATCGGTATGCACCTTGCCCGTGTGAGCATCGCCGAGCAGTTGCAGAAGGTGATGCAGGGCCGCATCGAGAATGTCTATTATAAGAGTGAGACCACCCTGCCGTTTATGGATGAGATGGAAAACGGCTTTCTCATCGGGGGAGATAATAACAATACTGCTATTGAGAATGGCCTGATGTTCTATGTCGACTGGCTGCGTGGTCAGAAAACGGGCTTCTTCGTCGATCAGCGCGAAAACCGATCGTTGTTGGAGAAATTCGCTAAAGGCCGCAAGGTGTTGAATATGTTCTGCTATACAGGCGGTTTCTCGTTCTATGCCATGCGGGGTGGGGCAACGCTTGTGCATTCCGTTGACAGTAGTGCGAAAGCCATTGAACTGACAAATCGGAATGTGCAGCTGAACTTCCCAGGTGATGCGCGTCATCAGGCCTTTTGCGAGGATGCCTTCAAATATCTGGAAGGGGCTGACAACCAATACGACCTGATTATCCTCGATCCGCCGGCCTTTGCCAAACACCGCGGAGCACTTCACAATGCCCTGAAAGGCTATACCCGCCTGAACAACAAGGCGTTTCAGAAGATCCGACCGGGTGGAATCCTGTTTACGTTCAGCTGTTCGCAGGTGGTCACCAAGGATCATTTCCGTAATGCCGTCTTTACAGCTGCTGCCCAGGCAGGCCGCAAAGTTCGCATCCTTCATCAGCTGCATCAACCGGCTGATCATCCGATTAATATCTATCATCCCGAAGGCGAATATCTGAAAGGCTTGGTGCTTTATGTGGAATAGGGTAGAGGCGTACATCCGAAAAGAGGGTCTGCTTAACAAGGAAGAACTTCACATCGTAGCTTTGAGTGGCGGTGCGGACAGTGTGGCGTTGTTGTTGATCCTGAAACGGTTAGGCTATCGGATAGAGGCGGCTCATTGCAATTTCCGTCTTCGTGGTGAGGAGTCTGAGCGCGATGAGGCCTTCGTCTGCGCCCTGTGCGAAGAGCATAATATCCCAATCCATCGAGCACATTTCGATACCAGGGAATATGCAGCCTTGCATAAGGTGAGCATCGAGATGGCAGCCCGTGAACTCCGATACCGCTATTTCGAACAACTGCGCCAGGACATCGGTGCCGACACTATCTGTGTGGCCCATCATCGTGATGACGCAGTGGAAACTTTGCTGATGAACCTGATGAATGGCACAGGCATTCACGGTCTCACAGGCATTCGGCCTCAGAATGGCTATGTCGTCCGTCCGCTCCTATGCTTGAGTCGTACAGAGATCGAAGATTTCCTCCATTCTATTGATCAATCCTATGTCACCGACTCCACCAACGCCGTCGATGATGTGCTGCGTAACAAAATCCGCCTCCATCTCATTCCGCTGATGCAGCAGATTATACCGAAATCATCGGAGAATATCGCCAAAACGGCTCTATATATAAAAGAGGTGGAAGCGGTGTATAATGATGCGACCAAATCCAAAATTTCCAACCTTGTGATGGAGTTGCGCCCTGAAAAAGGCGCTGCCGACCCTCATGAAGCTTATGCAGTCAGAATCGCCGATCTGCTGGCCTTACCGTCGCCGGAATGTTTTTTGTTTGAATGGCTGCGACCTTATGGTTTCAACTCCGCACAGATTATGCAAATTGCCGACAGCCTCGATGCTTCGTCGGGAACAACCTTCCAATCCGCTACCCACATCCTTTATGTCGACCGCGAGGAACTGATCATTGCGCCTGATTTTCAACCTGCATCGCCCATGATAATTCCTGAGGATGGCGTCTACAGCTATCAGGAGAATACGAGATTAAGAATCATCATATCGAACAATATAGAAATCTCAAAATCAGACGTTTGTGCTACACTTGATAAAGAAAAGATTGAATTTCCGTTGACTCTCAGGATTATCCAGCCAGGCGACCGTTTCCATCCCTATGGCATGAACGGCTCGAAACTCGTCAGCGACTATCTCACCGACAGGAAAATCAGTCTCTGGGCCCGTCGTAGTCAGATGGTCGTCACCGATGCCAAGGGTGAGATCCTGTGGCTGGTGGGCCATCGTATCGACCATCGTTTCCGCATCACGTCCTCCACCACATCGGTCTTGAAAATGGAGTTACTATAATCTTGCTCATTTTCCTCTGAAAAGTTTTGGAGGTTTCTTTTTTTTGTTGTAATTTTGTGGCCGAAAGCATAAAGTGAAACAATGACACTCATTATCGTCATACTTTTAATCTGCGGATATCTGCTCATTGCAACAGGTCATCTCACAGGTGTCAACAAAGCCGCCATCGCTATGTTTTTGGGCACGGTGGGGTGGGTACTCTATATCTGTTGGGGAGCCGATTTCGTGATGTCCCAGCATCCGCGCGAATATGCTGATTATCTGGCAGGCGAGGAACCGTCGAGTAGTGCGGTGAAGTTCTACATCTGCAACGAGATCTTCCTCAATTACGTGGGCCGTGCTGCTAGCATCGTGATGTTCCTTTTGGCCACGATGTCTATTATCGAGATCCTCGACAACAACGGTTGTTTCGACTTTGTCCAGAAATGGATTAAGACACACAACCCCAAACGATTGCTTTGGACTATCACCATCGCCACCTTCATCATCTCTGCCAACCTAGACAACCTCACTACCGCCACGATGATGCTGGTTATTATGCGTGGTATTGTGCAGAACCGCCGTCAGCGGATGCTCATTGGCAGTGCTATCGTGATTGCCGCCTGTTGTGGCGGCTGCTTCACTGTGATTGGCGATCCCACGGGGTTGTTGCTATGGGGGAACGGTGCTGTCACCGCTACGCACTTCTCTGCTTATCTGGCCTTGCCGGCCATTATGGCGTGGGTGATACCTACCGTCTTAATCAATCTGCAACTGCCCGAGAGCCTCGACACCCAATGGTCGCCGATGCCGTATCGTGGCGATGAGACCAACTTGCTTCCTTGGCAGCGCATCCTGATGCTGTTTGTCGGCATCGGTGGCTTATGGTTCATCCCCACCTTCCATAACATCACCAAACTGCCGCCGTTTCTCGGTGCCTTGTGTGTGCTAAGTGTACTGTGGGTGGTCAATGAGGCTTTTAATCGCAAGTTGATGCAGGCCGACCGTATGTCAGAGCGCCGCACGCCACAGGCCATGAAATACGGCGCTATCCAGCAGATGCTCTTCGTAATGGGAATCATGCTGGGCATGGGCGTGGTCATGGAGACTGGTGTCTTCAACGATGTCTCTGCCTGGATCGACTATAATTTCCATAACATCTGGATTGTCGGTGCTTTGTCCGGCCTTCTCTCCAGTCTGGTGGACACGTTCACCATTGCTATTAGCGATATCTCGCTCTATCCGGTCTTGGAGCAGCACCAGCTGAGCCGTTGGGCCGATGCCGATTATATGGACAATTTTGTGATGAATGGTGCCTACTGGCTCGTCATCGCCTTCTCCACAGCTGTGGGAGGTTGTCTCTTATCGGTAGGTTCCACCAGCGGCATTGCACTGATGAAGATGGAACATGTCCGTCTGGGATGGTATCTCAAGAACATTTCACCCAAGGTGCTGTTGGGTTGGGTGATTGGCTTCGGTCTGCTTTGGTTAGAGCTCTACATGTTCGAATAATCTATACTTAATTATGCCTGATATTAAGAAAATCGTTCTGACGGGTGGTCCTTGTGCTGGTAAGACCACTGCCTTGGTGAAAATCACTGAATACTTCTCCGGATTCGGCTATAAGGTGTTTAACGTGCCTGAGGTGCCTACTATCTACAGTACGGCTGGCTGGAACTACCTCACGCCCAACCGTGACCTCTACTATCAGGGTGAGCGGGCTATCCTCGAGACACAGTTGGCCCTCGAGGATTCGTTCCTGCATCTGGCAGAGGTGTGCACCAAACCCGTGCTCATCGTCTGCGACCGTGGAACGATGGATATTTCCGCCTATATCAAGCCCGAGGAATGGCAGGAAATCACTGCGATGGCAGGCACTAATCCCAACGAACTCTTGGAGCGTTACGATGCCGTGCTTCATTTGGTGAGTGCGGCCGACGGTGCCGAGCAGTATTATACTACCGCCACCAACGCCACCCGCTATGAGCAGGCCAATGAAGAAGGCCTGCGCATCGCTCGTGAACTCGATAAGAAAGTCATCAAGGCCTGGACGGGACATCCCCATCTGCGCGTCATCAACAATCATGATGACTTCGAGAACAAACTCAACCGTGTACTGAAGGAGATTTCGAAGGTTGTTGGTCTGCCGCAGCCGGTTCAGGAGGAACGCGTCTACCGCGTGGAGATTGTTGGCGAAATTCCCGAGTGCTCTGAGAGTGAGATCACCCAGACCTATCTCGTTGCAGAGCCGGGGTGTGAAGTACGCCTGCGCCGCAGGGTTTTCAGCGGCGGAAAGGTGGTCAACGTCCACCGCTCCAAGAAGCGTATCTCCGAGACCGAGGACATTGAGACCGAGCGTCGTATCGACAACAACCTCTACGAGCAGATGCTCCAGCAGGCCGATCCTTACCGCTCCACCATAAAGAAGAAGCGTCAGAGTTTCATCTGGAAGGGCCAGTTCTTCGAGATCGACACCTTTCAGTCGCCCATTGACAATCTGGTAATGATGGAGACCAAAGGGGTAGGAGAGCAGGAAACGGTCAACTTCCCGCCTTTCATTAAAGTGCTTGAAGACGTCACCGGCAATCCCCGCTACCTCAACTATAACATCGCTCTTATGCGATAATAGGTAGAGTGGTGACTGGGATTCACGTAAGTTGTGGTTTTCGTTATTTTGTGTAGAAATCAATCAGTTTGATGAGCGCCTGCTGACAGACCAAACAGAACTCCGGCTCTTCATTGGTACGCATACGGCAATTCTCGAAACCGCGCCACACACCCTTTTCCAAGTAGCCGCCGCCCTCGATGAAACTGGCCTTCCCTTCGGCTACAAGATTCTCCCATTTCCCGATGAAATGTGCTTTTGTCGTCAGATTTGGCTCCCAAGGCTCGGTGTCGGCGAAGTACATGGGGTCATCGTTGCCGTAGGCATACTCATCGCCCAAACCACCAAACGAATGTCCAAACTCATGCACCACGACGGGCAGGAACTGCGGACCACCCGTATAGCAGAGATTATAGGAGTTGTAGATGCCTCCACCACCATAGTGCTCGGTATTCACCAGGATGATGATATGCTCATAGGGCGTACCAGCTAACACGTCGTGCAGGTGTTTCAGATGGAGTGTGGTCAGATAGCGGTCGCTGTAAAAGGTGTCGAAATGACTACCAAGAACAGTCTGCTTCCATATGCCCTTTGCAGGTTCACTCGTGCCTGATTCCAAAGAGGTGGATTTCAGGGCGATGATGTTGAAGCGGTCTTGCATCGACTTGAACGGCTCATGTCGGAACAGCGAACCGATGGCTTTCCGACAGTCACTCAGATAATGGTCTATTTCATCGGCCGTATACCCCTCTGCTACAAAGGCAATATGGATGCAGCGTGAAGTGTCGCTGGCCTGATGCAGCACTTCGTAAGGCGTGATACTACGTTCACCGGCCCTGCGGATCAGGATGTCAGAAGGAACGACGGTGTGTGTCATTGAGACGGCCGTCCGGTCGTGGTTGTCATAGAGCTCGACGGTGATGTCGACAGTGTCTTTGGGGAAAGGCACGAGAAACACGTTCTCGAACGATTTCTGTGTGTGCTTGGCCTCTTCAGTCGCTAGCCATTCCTGGAAGAGGGTAGAGAAGGAATGTCGGAAGATGACGGTGTCACTATTGTGCCGTCGCATGATGACTTGGCCGTTGCCTCTCAACGGTACCTCGTCCAGATGATGATGCTTGCCATACCAATGAGGCAGTGACACAAGCTCGTCGACATAGATGGCTGTTTGCATGTCATCGCCCGCAAAAGTATAGTCCAATCGTAAGGTGCGGTCTTCGAAATCATCCTCAAATTGCTGGGCCTGAACGCCTAGTCCAGCCATCCACAACAGTGTAATAACCAATCGTCTCATCATGTTCACTCTTCAATCTCTCCAATCAGCTTAATGACATATTCACGGCTCCAGTCTCTCAGATGATGGCGCTGTCCGTCGTATTCCAGCAAGTCAAGGTCGATGGCCACGATGCCATCTTCGTTATGAATGCGTCCGATTCGCTTCTCCGTCTCCTTCAATACCTCTCCCAACAGCCCTTCACCGAAGGTTGTCGTGCCCTTGCAGAGCTGGTTCAGATATGGTTCCTTCCGGCTGGTGTTCACCGGTTCCGTCCAAATGGCGGAGGTGAAATGCACTTCCGTCAGCAACTGTGTCAGCTGTTCCCTCGCCTTTGCCAGATTCGTTTCCTGATTCTCGTTCGATCCGAGCGAGATGATTACTTCGTGTTCCCTCATATTTTAATAATTTGGTGCAAAGATAATGTAAATCGGGTGAAAAACCAAATAAAAATGGAGATATCTTTAGGCTGAACATTTCAGAAGTTAAACTTGGCTAAAAGGCTTGCGTATGTCAGGGAATCTTTGTAACTTTGCAGCAAAGGGAGCAGGAAAATGCGAAGCGGAGTTGACAAATTGAAAGAAAATTGCTTAATTTCGTGAATTTTTGCTCAAATATTTGGCCAAATGAAAATAAAAGTGTAATTTCGCGGCGCAATTCAGTGAACAATAAATTTCAAACATTAAATAATAATAAAAACATGAAGAAGTACAACTTTAACGCTGGTCCCTCGATGCTTCCCCGCGAAGTGATTGAGAAGACCGCTCAACAGTGTCTTGATTTCAATGGTTCGGGTCTCTCTCTGATGGAGATCAGCCACCGTGCAAAGGATTTCCAGCCCGTTGTCGACGAGGCTGTGGCTCTGGTAAAAGATCTCCTCGACATTCCCGAGGGCTACTCAGTGATCTTCCTCGGTGGTGGTGCCAGTCTGGAGTTCTGCATGATTCCTTTCAACTTCCTGATTAAGAAGGCTGCCTACCTGAACACGGGTGTATGGGCTAAGAAGGCCATGAAGGAAGCTAAGTTGTTCGGTGAGGTGGTAGAGGTGGCTTCTTCAGCTGACGCCAACTACACCTTCATCCCCAAGGATTGGACAGTGCCCGCTGATGCTGACTATCTGCACATCACGACGAATAACACCATCTACGGTACCGAGATTCGCAAGGACCTCGACGTGAATGTTCCCCTGATTGCCGATATGTCGTCGGATATCATGAGCCGTCCTGTTGACGTGAGCAAGTATGATGCCATCTATGCTGGTGCTCAGAAGAATCTGGCAATGGCCGGTGTGACCATCATCATCCTGAAGGACGAGAAACTGGGCAAGGCTCCCCGTGAGATTCCCACGATGCTCGACTACCGCACACATGTTGAGAAGGGTTCAATGTTCAATACGCCTCCTGTGGTGCCCATCTACTGCGCTCTCGAGAACCTCCGTTGGATCAAGGCTCAGGGTGGTGTAGAGGCTATGGACAAACTGGCTAAGCAGCGTGCTGAGATTGTCTATGGTGAGATCGACCGCAACAAGATGTTCGTTGGTACTGCCAAGGAGGAGGACCGTTCGCTGATGAACCTCTGCTTCGTGATGGCCGATGAGTATAAGGAACTGGAGAAAGACTTCCTCGATTTCGCCGTATCAAAGGGTATGGTTGGCGTGAAGGGTCACCGTTCGGTTGGTGGTTTCCGTGCTTCTTGCTACAACGCTCAGACCATCGAAGGCTGCAACGCCCTCGTCGCCTGCATGAAGGAATTCGAAGCTAATCATTAATTATTTATGAAAGAAATTTGAATAATGTGAATAATTTAATTCAGAAATAAGAATAAATAATTTCTATATATTTCTGGTCGTAATTATTCATATTATTCATATTTCTTTCCGAAAAATAAAATAAATATGAAAATTCTTGTTGCAACAGAGAAGCCTTTCGCAGCAACTGCTGTAGAGGGCATTAAGAAAGAAGCAGAGGCCGCCGGTAATCAGGTGGTAATGCTGGAGAAATATACTGAGAAGGCTCAGTTCCTGGACGCAGTGAAAGATGCCGATGCGCTGATTATCCGTAGTGATAAGGTCGACGCAGAGGTGCTCGATGCCGCCAAACGGTTGAAGATCGTGGTTCGTGCCGGTGCCGGTTACGACAACATCGACCTCGCCGCCGCCACCGCTCATAATGTAGTGGCCGAGAATACCCCAGGTCAGAACTCCAACGCTGTGGCCGAGTTGGTATTCGGTCTGCTGGTGATGGCTGTTCGTGGATTCTACAATGGTAAGAGCGGTAGTGAGCTGTTAGGCAAGAAATTAGGCATTTTGGCTTTCGGAAACGTTGGCCGTAATGTGGCCCGCATTGCCAAGGGCTTCGGTATGGATGTCTATGCATACGATGCCTATTGCCCTGCTGACGTCATTGAGGCTGCCGGTGTTCACGCCGTGGCTAATCAGGACGCGCTGTTCGAGACCTGTGATGTCGTTTCTCTCCACATCCCCGCTACCCCCGAGACCAAGCAGAGCATCAATGCTGCACTGGTGGGTAAGATGAAGAAGGGTGGTGTGCTGGTTAACACTGCACGTAAGGAAGTCATCAACGAGCCCGAGCTCATCCAACTGATGCAGGAGCGTGAAGACCTGAAGTTCGTCACTGATATTATGCCCGATGCTAACGACGAGTTCGCTAAGTTCGAGGGCCGTTACTTCTCAACACCGAAGAAGATGGGTGCCCAGACTGCCGAGGCCAACATCAATGCCGGTATCGCTGCAGCCAAGCAGATCAATGCCTTCTTCAAGGATGGTGATACGAAATTCCAGGTGAACAAGTAATATGCAGAGTGATCCTAAGCAGTGTCTCTACTGCACCAATAACCAAACGCTCCACGACCTGATGATTGAGTTCGCTCAATTGTCCGTGTCGCGGGCGTTCTTGTTTAAGGAACAGACCTATCGCGGTCGTTGTCTTGTGGCCTACAAGGACCATGTGAACGACCTCAACGAGCTCTCCGATGAAGACCGTAATGCCTTCATGTCAGATGTGGCGCGTGTGACCCGTGCCATGCAGAAGGCATTCAATCCCGAGAAGATCAACTATGGTGCCTATAGCGACAAGCTCTCGCACTTGCATTTCCACCTCGCTCCAAAATATGTCGATGGACCGGACTATGGTGGCGTCTTCCAGATGAATCCTGGCAAGGTGTACCTCACAGATGCCGAATACAACGATATGATTGAGCAAATCAAGAAGTATTTATAATTATGGCAATCATCAAACCATTTAAAGGAATCCGTCCACCGAAAGAGTTGGTGGAGCAGGTTGAGAGCCGTCCGTACGATGTGCTCGACAGTGAAGAGGCGAGGGCAGAGGCTGGCGACAATGAAAAGAGTCTCTACCACATCATCAAGCCTGAAATAGACTTCCCCGTTGGCACGTCTGAGTACGATCCCCGTGTATATGAGAAGGCCGCTGAGAACTTCCAGAAGTTCCAGGATAAGGGTTGGCTGGTTCAGGATGCGTGCGAACATTATTATATTTACGCGCAGACGATGAACGGCAAGACGCAATATGGTCTTGTGGTGTGTGCCCATACCGACGACTATATGGCCGGCCGCATTAAGAAGCATGAGTTGACCCGTCGCGACAAGGAAGAAGACCGCATGAAGCACGTCCGCGTGAACAATGCGAACATTGAACCCGTGTTCTTCGCCTATCCCGATAACGCCGTGCTCAATGAGATCCTGATGCGTTATGCCGCTACGGAGCCCGAGTACGACTTCATCGCCCCCATCGACGGTTTCCGCCATCAGTTCTGGGTGATCAACGATGAGAAGGACACGCAGACCATCACCGACGAGTTTGCCAAGATGCCGTCGCTCTATATTGCCGATGGTCATCACCGTTCGGCTGCAGCTGCCCTCGTAGGCGCAGAGAAACAGAAGCAGAACCCCAACCACAACGGCACGGAGGAGTACAACTTCTTCATGGCCGTGTGTTTCCAGGCTTCGCAGCTGACCATTCTCGACTACAACCGCGTGGTGAAGGATCTCAACGGCATGTCATCGGAGGAGTTTCTGGCTGCTCTGCAGGTGAACTTCATCGTGGAGGACAAGGGTACGGAGATCTACAAGCCGCAGCAATTGCATGAGTTCTCGCTCTATCTCGACCAGCACTGGTTCAGCCTGAAGGCCAAGGAGGGTACCTACGACAACAACGATCCTATCGGCGTGCTCGACGTGGATATCTCCAGCCGTCTGATCCTTGATGAGATCCTGAATATCGGCGACCTTAGAAGCTCTCAGCGTATCGATTTCGTAGGTGGTCTTCGTGGCCTCGGCGAGTTGAAGCGTCGTGTGGATTCTGGTGAGATGCGTGCTGCTTTGGCACTCTATCCCGTCTCGATGCAGCAGATTATGGATATCGCTGACAGTGGTAAGATCATGCCACCAAAGGCTACCTGGTTCGAGCCGAAGCTCCGCTCAGGTCTCGTCATCCATAAGCTTAGTTGATCTCCACCGGCTCAATTGTCTCAATCCTTTAATGGTGCAGGCTTCGCACTATTAAAGGATTTTTATTTGCCTGGGAGGCCAGTTTGTATTTCTAAGATTCTTTTCCTTATCAGGTATTCGTATTTCATGCGCAGGGCGTTCTCGGAGGCGGTGAACCACTGCTGACGTACCTGGCTGAGGTCGTAGAGTGTGGCCATGCCGGCATCGTAGCGTTTCAAGGCATAGTGATAGGCCAAGGCGCTGGATGCCTCGGCCTTGACCTCTGCCTCATAGCGCTTGTGGGCGGTGACGGCACCCTGCCAGGCCTGGCTGATGTCCTTCTGGATGCGTTGGCGGGCATCGTCGTAGGCCAGTCTGGCATCCTCGAGGTTCACCTTGGCGGTGCGGATGCGGGCCTTTGTCTCGAAGGCATCGAAAATGGGTATGGTGAGTTTCAACCCTACAATGCCCTGTAGGAAGATCTTCCGCTTCCATGCAGTCTCGCTGCTGAGGTAGTAGTTGAGGTTCCCGAATTGTCCCCAGGGCGTTATCAAAGCCATTTGTCCGCTATGCGTAGCATCGGTGTCGAGGTTGGCCCAGAATGTGCCGAATTCGCCCACCAGTGCCAACGAAGGATAGTAGCCGCTGCGAGCCGTCTTCAATCCCTGCTCTGCCTGCAGGATGCTGTAGCCTGCCGACTGTACGGCGGAATGAGAGGTGAGAGGTGAGAGGTAAGAGGTAAGAGGCGAGAGGTGAGAAGTGGTGTCGGTTGGCTCACCAATGTCGAAGTGTAAGGAGTCGGGGAGGTTCAGCAGCAGTTTCAGGTCGAGCATGGCCAGTGCAATGTCTCCCTCAGCTGCTGTCAGCAATGCCTCGTCGCGGCTGACGATGGCCGCCGCCTCAACCGTATCGCTCTCCGGCCGTTTACCCTTGTCGAACAACGAACGGGCCTGCTTCAGCAGCAGTTGTGAAACCTCCAACCGCTCTTGGGCAATAGTAGCCTCACCTTTGTTATAGAGCACCTGCAGATAGGCCGCCGCTACTTGTAGCTTGATGTTCTTTTCAGCTGTTCGCACGTCCTCGTTAGCCGCCATCAGCGCGTACTGTTCGGCCTTGATCTGGCTCGACAGACGGCCGCCGGTATAGAGGGGAACCGCACCCGATAGTCCCATGCTGAAGAGCGATTCTGTGGCGTCAAACTTAGTGTAGTCGCCCGAGTGGTGGAGTGTGCCGGCATAGCCGCCTATGTCGCCAGTGAAGCGAGGCAGCCTGGCATCCTTGGCGGCTTGCGCCTTCACCTCACGCCGCTTCTGCTCGTTCAGTCGATGGGCTATCTCATTGTTGTGGGCTATGGCGTAGTCTATACATTCATCGAGTGTCCACTGCCGCTGCCCATTAGCGGTAGCGGGCAGCAGGGGAAGTAGCATGGTGAATGCCAGCCACACTGTTGTCCATATACTTTCAAATATGCGTGATTTCATATCCGAGCGTCCTGTTAAACTATTCAATGACTACAAAGCCAGTACCCTTGACTTGTTCTTTTATTTCGTTTCCCCTGAGCCATTCGCCTTTCTTCACACCGCTCTTCAGTTCGACGGATAGTCCGTCGGAGATGCCGATGGTGACGTCACGGCGTTCGAACTGCTGGTGTTCCGTGTCGTCGGGTGGTGAGGTGAGCACATAGACGTATGGCTTACCGGCTTCGAACGAGATGGCCTTTTCGTCGCATGACAGCACGTCGTTCATGGTTCCCAGCACAATGGTGGCATTGGCGCTATAGCCCGAGCGGATGGTTACGCTGTCGGGGATGGTGGCGTCAGCTTTCACCTCGAACATCTTCGCACCGTTCTGCATCTCACCCTCAGGGGCGATGTAGCTGAGTTTGGCGGGGATGGTGATCTCCTGCATGGAGCCAAGGTGCAGCTCCATGTCCATGCCTGTCTTGAGCATGGCCACTTCTGTCTCATCAATGAAGCCGCGGAAAATGATGTCCCTCATATCGGCTATCTTCGCCACCGTCGTACCCTCGGTAAATGCACTGGTGCCCGAGACGGAAGTTCCCTCCTTGACGGGTACGCTGAGCACCATACCAGTGATGGTGGAGCGCAGGTCGGTAATGCTGATGTTCCCCGACCTTGAGGACTGTCCGCGGGTGATGACCTGCACCTGCGACTCGGCGGCGACGACACTCTCGCGGGCCGATTCCAGGCGACTGCTTTGTATCTCGTACTGCTCGCGGCTTACCACACCGTCTTTGTAGAGCGCATACGTGCGGTCGTATTCTCGCTGTACCTCAGCCAGATTGATGCGGGCCGCCTCCACACGGCTCTTCGCCTCGTTGAGCTGTGCCATGTCGGGGATAATCTTAACGGTGGCAATGATGTCGCCTGCCCTTACCATGTCGCCGGGTTCAACCAACAGGCGACTGATAATACCAGTGGCCTGGGGTTTTATCGCCACCTGTCGGCGCGCTTCCATGCTGCCGGCCACAGTGGTACGTTTCACGAGGTTCCGCCGTTCGGGGCTGACCAGTTCGTAGACCGTAGATTCGGGCTGTGACTGTTGCCACAGGTAATAGAGCGTGTAAACCACGTACAGTGCCAGGAGGCACAAACCGATTACTTTAATTGTTTTCTTCATTTCACTATTCACTATTCACTCTTCACTTTTCACTTTTCACTCTTCCCTAAGCGCATCGATAGGTTTGATGGTGACAGCACGTTGGGCCGGTATCCAGCCTGCCAGGAGTCCACCCGCCACAAGTATGAACAAAGCCCCGATGGCTGTCCAGAAGGGTATGGTGGGTCGGGTGAAGACGGCATCGTCGCCCTGAGGCAGCAGTCCCGCCAGAGCGTCGAGCAGCCATACTGCCGTACATAGTCCCACCAGTCCTGCAATGAGCGTCAGCATGAGGGTTTCCTGCATGATACCCTTAAAGACGTCAAAGGGTTTGGCGCCGATGGCACGTCGGATGCCTATCTCCTGCGTTCGCTCCCTGACAGTTACGAGCATGATGTTGCTGATACCTATCAGTCCGGCTATCAGCGTACCCAAACCGACAATCCAGATGAGGATGCGGGTGCCTATGAACAGGTTGTCGAACATCTTAGCCTGATCGCTCACTACCGATACCGTCATGGCCAGATGGTCGTCGGGATGGATGGCGTGGTTCTCTTTGACGATGGCCAAGACCCGTTCCTTTTCCTTATCCAACGGGATTGTCTCATCCATGATGACCGAACACAAGTCAATTTCATCCCCCCGACCGTATGCCGCCTGCTGTGTGGGCAGCGGCATCAGTACACTTTCCGACAGGTCGATACCGATTCTCACCTGATGGTTGGTACAGTGGGTAACGCCCACCACCGTCACCGGCATGCCGTTCACTTTAAGCATTTGTCCCAGCGCCTCTTCATGACCGCCGAAGAGCACATTGGCCACATGATCGCCGATGACGCATATCTTGCGCTTCTCGCGCATGTCGATATCGTTGATGAAACGCCCGGCCGTCATTCGCTGTGGCAGCTCATTGACAAATCCCGGCAACACACCAGTCACCTGATACTGGTATGTCTGTTCCCCCTGCACAACATTCTGGTAGCCTGCAAAGTTGACGGCGCTGAATGATATCACATGTTTGCCAAAGCGTTCGCGAATGAGTGCCTCGTCGCGGGCGTTAAGCTGCCACTTGCGGTCACGTCCGAAGCCTTTGTAAGCCATTGAGGTCTTGGTAGGCCATATCCACATCTCATTGGGAGGGATGGTTTTGACTTTGTCAATGATGCCGTTGTCGAGGCCCATGCCACTGCCAATGAGCAGTATCAGAATGACGATGCCCCAGAACACGCCGAAAGCCGTCATCAGTCTTTGCCCGCGACGCACCTTGATAGTCTGGTGGCTGGCTATGGCTTCCACGGTTTTGTTTCTGATGGCCTGTTTGGCAGGAATATATCCCGCCACGAGTCCCGCCACCACCATGATGCCGGTTACGGCCAGCACATATGTAAGACTGACGGTGGGGTTATTGAACATTTCACTGTAGCCTGTCATGGTGATAACTCTTGCCACCAGTTCCATCAGTTCAATTCCCAAGAACATGCCGACATAGCCGAACAGGAGGCAAATGATGACCGACTCCGCCAGCACCAGCACGACTATCTGGCGAGGCTTCGCACCAATCGCCCGTCGGATGCCTAACTCCTGCGTCCGCTCCCTGATGGCGATGTGCATGATATTCGACACGCCGGTAATGCCGGAGAGGAGTGTGGCTAAGCCTACTACGAGGACAAAGATGGAGAGGGCCATCATAATGTTGTTGACGAGCACAGGCAGCTCGTAGTAGTTGAGTATCTTGATAGCATGTTTATCAGTCGGAGCAAAACCCTTACGGGCACCCAGACAGGCGATGATATGGGCGTTGAACTGCTTGTTCAGCTCAGCCGTCGTCAGATGATTCGTCTGAATGCTGATACGGCTCAGTTCACCCTCTGGGCACCATATTTCCTTGACAGTGCTCAGCGGCGCCACAATGGTTCGTGTGGGATTTGACTGTAGTAGGGGTTCATAGATGCCGACTATCTGGAAATTGATGCCGTCAATCTGCAACATATTTCCTACCGCCGATCGGGTGTCGTCGCTGAAGAGTGCATTTCGCAGTCCGTTTGGAATTACGCACACCTTGCGTTGCATCCGTATGTCAAGGTCATTGATGTCACGCCCTTCCAGAATATACGTGTTTGACGCCACAGCGTAGCCGGGCGTATAGCCGTCAACTACTGTATTGGTATATTCCTTGCCTCTGCGGGCCTGTACCGCATGGCTCACGACAGGAATGACCTGCACCACCGTATCGCCGAACAGATTGTCCAATGCCGCGGCATCTTCTTCATAGAGCCGGATGGTACGCCCCTTGCTCCGCCCCTCGAAGGGCTGTGATGTCTCACGGGGATAAAGCGTCACGATGCCGACATTGTAAGCTCTGAAGTTGAGTTTCATGCCGTTGATGAGTCCACGTCCCGCACTGATGAGCACAATGAAGATAAAGATTCCCCAGGCAATGGAAAATCCCGTCAGCGCGATGCGCATCTTGTTGCCCTTCATCACGGCAAGCACTTCACTCAAGACCTCTCTCATCTCTCAACTCTCATCTCTCAACATCTGATTGATGGTCTCCTTATACGTCTTTGCCAGCGCTTTCATCATCTTCCTGGAGTAATAGCCGGAATACATCACTTTGATAGTGTACTTGTCCTTCATTTCAACGACGTCCACCAACGCCTCGACCATGAAGTCCTTCTGCGTGGAAACAGCTGCGTTGATCAGCGTCTCATTTTGCGGCAGATGGTCGTATTTCCCGTCTTCCATAATCCAGTCGGGGAAGAACTGGAACAGGATAATGGGGGAGATGTTGAATTCCTGTACCAATGATGCGAAAGGGAAGTAACTGTTCTGGCTCAGTTTATAATAGACGTCGCTCAGCCGTTCCAGGAACGCCCCCATGTCGTGATGATCCACATGAGCTACGATTGGCATTCCCGTAATATACAGACCTAAGTCCTCATAATTATTGAATCGGTCGCGACCGTTGTCAAGAAAACCAAAAGCCACATCATCGTTACCCACCAGTTTGGACATGGTCATGGCCATAGCAGCCGTAAACAGGATATTCTTTGTGATGCCGAAGCGGTCGGTAAATCTGTTCACCTGCTCACGGTCCACTCCAAGCTCACATTTGTGGTAGCCCGGCTTGCCATGCTTTCCCAGATTCCTATAGAAGTTGGCTTCACTCAGGTTGCTCAGCATCGTGCGGATATACTTGTCCATCTCAGCATACTGCTCCGTGCTTTTCACCTCCTGATGGAAGGCAGAGACCTTCAGGAAATGGTCATCGACGAAATCGAGCTTTTCGCCCTCCAACGCACGTAGAAAGTGCCGACAGAAGACATTCGTGGATACAACGTCGAAAATCAGGTGGTGGATTACAGACACTAAATAGCATTTGCCCGGAATCCTTACGATGACATGTCTCGACAAACTTCTATACAAGTCAAAGCCGGATGTAAGAAGCTTTATGAGCTTCAACGGGTTCAACGACCCTTTCATAACAGCAGGCTTGTCACCCTTTTCCATATACGGCACGCCATCCCTCAGCGCCACATGCATGGTCAGCACGGGATGTGCAGTAAACATGACATCTAACGCATTTATGATCTGCTCGTCACTGTATTTCCTGTCAATTGGAATAACGGAGGGCATCAGATAGGAATCATATTTATTAAACTTTACAATATCATTGTAGATGAACATCTGCGTATTATTCAGCGGGCATCCGCTCTCTATCGAATATTTATCCAGATTGAGAGAAATACGCTTCGCACTTCTTGCAATGGCAGCGGGCGTACGCAGACTTAAGACATCAGCAATCGTGATGCCCTGTTCGCCCAGGGAAAAGACGAGTTTGAGGGCATTCAACGAATCGCCTCCAAGACGCACAAAATCATCGTTCACGCTGATCTTCTCTTGGTGTAGCACCTTTTCAAAGCCGCTGACTATCAGCTTTTCCAGTTCGCTTTCCGGCGCTACATAATCGGC
>JAEEGG010003254.1_pt1 | contig 40633 bp, 34 predicted proteins | sample 9134161 | NCBI WGS metagenome assembly JAEEGG01 (sample SAMN16246543, study PRJNA631951) | gut metagenome | biome: gut microbiome; feature: rumen; material: CR-attached | host: Bos | place: Iran: Karaj | collected 2018-10 | reverse complement strand
TCCTCGCCGATGCCGCCGGGAACGGCGGGCGAATCGCCCTCCGCCTCCCTGGGCGTGACCAGGGGATCGGCGCTCAGGACGCGGGGATTGGTGGTGATGGTCTCGGTGGCGGTCATGCCCACGTTGGCAGCGTTGATGCCGGTGGCGGGCCAGACGCCGTGGGACGGGTCTGCGCTGGGGCAGGAGGTGTAGCGCAGGGGGTCGTCGGGCAGGTCGAGCTCCAGCTTGCCGATCACGCTTTTGTAGCGCCGGGGCTGATCCTCCGGCTTGACCACGATGATCTTTTTGTGGTCAAAATGGCCGTCGTCGGTGCGGGCGATCATGGTGGAGCCGTCGTTGCTCGCGCGTCTTCCGACCAGGAGAGTGGTACAGGGCATTGTAATTTCCTCCAATCGACTGGTTTATTCTGTGAGCGGGCACGTGGATACGCCCGGGCGCGTGGATACGCGCCCCTACAAGGGGTTATTCCCGGGTGCCCGGGCGGAGGCACTGATAGGACAGGATCGCGCCGGCAGCCTTGCCGACGGCCTTTTTCATGTTATAGCGCTTCGGGAAGGCGCTGATCAGGGCGGAGAGCTTGGAATAGCCGTAGGTGCGGGCGTCAAAGTCGGGCTTGGCGCGCTTGAGGAACTGGCCCGCGTCGCTGACGAAGGCGTAGCCATCGTCGTCCTGGTACTTATCCCAGGCCGTGCGGAGCAGAACGTGGATCTCGTTGATGTCCTCGGCCTTGGCGACGGCCTCATCCTCGGCAGTCTGCTTTTTGCTCTTTTTGCCCTTGCCCGACTTGCCGGACTGCTTTGCGCTCTGGGGAACGGCCTCCGGCGCCGGGATGCCCAGGTTTTCCAGATACAGGAACTCGTCACAGCTCTTGCGGAAGGCCTCCGGCGTCTTTTTCTCGCCCACGCCGACCACGTAGACGCCCTGCTCGCGCAGATGGATGGCGAGCGGGGTATAGTCGCTGTCGCTGGCGACCAGAACGAAGCCGTCATAGATGCTCTGGTGCAGAAGCTCGATCGTGTCGATGACCATTGCCATATCGGTCGCGTTCTTGCCGGTCACGTAGTCAAACTGCTGCTCCGGCTTGATGGCCAGGCGCTTGATCTCGCTCTCCCAGCGCTTGAGGTTATCCTTTTTCCAGTTGCCGTAGGCGCGCTTGACCACGATGCGGCCCAGGGTATTGACCTCCTGAATGACCGCCTCCAGCTTGGCAAGCTGGGTGTTGTCGGCGTCGATCAGCATGGCGATCTTCTGTAAATTCTCCATGGGATCTCCTTACGGCAGCCGCAGGACGGCGGTCTGCGGGGCAGTCTCGGCTGTCAGGTTCAGGGTGTTCGCGGGGTATTCGACCGTGTCGGTCCGGAGACGGAGGAAGTCGTCCAGCTCCGCGATGACCGGCAGGCCGCTGCTGCCGCGCTTGTAATGCATGGGGATCACGACGCGGGGCTTGACGGTCTCGATCAGCGCCTGCGCCTGCGCCGGGCCGATCGTGTAGAAGCCGCCGACCGGGATCAGCGCTGCATCCAGGTTTTTCAGCAGCCCGGCCTGCTCGGCGGTCAGCGCGCAGCCGAGGTCGCCGAAGTGGGCCACGCGAAGGCCCTCGGCCTCCAAAACGCGGATCACGTTCGTCCCGCGCTTCGCGCCGCCGCAGTCGTCATGGAAGGACCCGATCTCCGTGATGCGGAAGGGGTCGATCCCGCCCGTGCGGAGACGGACGCAGTCCCGTCCGTTGTGGTCGTGGTGCTCGTGGGAGCAGAGGACCCGGTCGGCCTCCAGGTCCAGGTCCGGCAGGCCGGGGACAGAGCCGTTCTGATAGGGGTCCAGGACGACGGTGAAGCCGCTGCAGGTCACGGAAAAGCAGGCGTGGCCGTGGTAGGTGATGGTAAGCATGGTTGCTCCTTTCCGGAAAGACGCTGTCCCGAATACCGCCTGACGGGTGGGATCCGGGACAGTGGGTTCCGTTTAAAATTCTTAGAAGCTGCGGTCCTTCTCGGCGATCTGCTTCAGGCAGAGGGCCTGGAAGGCTTCGGGCGTCATGGCGCCCAGGTCCTTGCCCTCGCGGGTACGGACGGAGACGGTGCCGTTCTCCATATCCCGGTCGCCGATGACCAGCATATAGGGAACCTTCTGCATCTGGGCCTCGCGGATCTTGTAGCCCAGCTTTTCGGAGCGGTAGTCGCCCTCGGCGTCGATCTCCAGCGCACGCAGCGACTCCACCAGCTTGGCGGCGTAGTCGTGGGCCCGGTCGGTGATGGGCAGGACGCGGACCTGCTCAGGGCTCATCCACAGGGGCAGGGCGCCGGCGTACTTCTCGATCAGATAGGCCAGGGTGCGCTCATAGCAGCCCAGAGAGGTGCGGTGGATGATATAGGGAATCTTCTTCTGGCCGTCGGTATCGGTGTACTCCATGCCGTAGCGCTGGGCCAGGAGCATATCGACCTGGATCGTGATCAGGGTGTCCTCCTTGCCGAAGACGTTCTTATACTGGATATCCAGCTTCGGGCCGTAGAAGGCGGCCTCGTCGATGCCGATGGTGTACTCCACGCCCAGATCGTCCAGGATGGTCTTCATCGTGGCCTGGGCAAGCTCCCACTGCTCCGCGGTGCCCTCGTACTTGTTGTTCGGGTTGGCGGGGTCCCACTGGGAGAAGCGGAAGGTGCAGTCGTCGAGCATGCCGACGGTGTCGAGGCAGTATTTGGCCAGCTCCAGACAGCCCTTGAACTCCTCCTCGAGCTGCTCGGGACGGACCATCAGATGGCCCTCGGAGATCGTGAACTGGCGGACGCGGATCAGGCCGTGCATCTCGCCGGAGTCCTCATTGCGGAAGAGGGTGGAGGTCTCGTTCAGACGCATGGGCAGGTCGCGGTAGGAGCGGGCGCGGTTCAGGAAGACCTGGTACTGGAAGGGGCAGGTCATCGGGCGCAGGGCGAAGCACTCCTTGGTCTCGTCGTCGGGGTCGCCGAGGATGAACATGCCGTCGCGGTAGTGGTCCCAGTGGCCGGAGACCTTATAGAGCTCGCGCTTTGCCATATAGGGGGTCTTGGTGAGCTGATAGCCGCGCTTGCGCTCGGTATCCTCGACCCAGCGCTGGAGCTTCTGGATCACGCGCGCGCCCTTGGGCAGGATGATGGGCAGGCCCTGGCCGATGTAGTCCACCGTGGTGAAGAACTCGAGCTCGCGGCCGAGCTTGTTGTGGTCGCGCTTGAGGGCCTCGGCCTGCTGGTCGAGGTAGGCCTGGAGCTCTTCCTTGGTGGGGAAGGCCACGCCGTAGATGCGCTGGAGCATCTTGCGGTTGGAGTCGCCGCGCCAGTAGGCGCCGCAGGCCTTGGTCAGCTTGAAACCGTTGTGCTTCACGCGGCCGGTGGAATCCAGGTGGGGACCGGCGCAGAGGTCGGTGAACTCGCCCTGCGTGTAGAAGGAAATGACCGCATCGGCGGGCAGATCGTTGATCAGCTCCACCTTGTAGGGCTCGCCCTTGGCCTCCATGTAGGCGATGGCCTCGGAACGGGGCTTCTCGCTGCGCTCCAGATGCAGGCGCTCCTTGCAGATCTTCTTCATCTCGGCCTCGATCTGCTCCAGATGCTCGTTGGTAAAGGAGAAGGGAGCGTCAAAGTCGTAGTACCAGCCCAGATCAATGGACGGACCGATGGCCAGCTTGACCTCGGGCCAGAGGCGCTTGACCGCCTGCGCCATGATGTGCGAGCAGGTGTGCCAGTAGGTTTTGCGATAGGCTTCGTTTTCGAACGTGTAGAGATTCTCTTCAGACATGATAATACCTCCCAGTCTGTGATTGGCTTCCGGGGGTGAAAAAAGACCACCCCCGACCGGATTGGTCAGGGGTGGGATAAATACTTATTCCACGGTTCCACCCTGGTTGCGGTTTGCGAAAAACCGCCGCTCATAGGCCGCTGTAACGGGCTGACCCGGTCTCCCATACTGGCCTGCGCGTTCCGGGAGACGGCTCGGAAGGGGTGGGAGCGTTCGCACACCGCAAGGCCCTTTCAGCACGGGGGGCCTCTCTCTGACCGGTGGACGCGGACGTCCGTCTTCGTCGTCGCTTTTTTCGATGCAACAATTATAGCACGGATTTTTGGGTTGTCAAGAGGAAATGCGGCGCAGCAAAAATTCAGCGGCGCAGCAAAAATTCAGCCCTGCGGAATATTGTTGTGGATCACAAAAAATACTCATTGGAAGTTGACGATTCCGGACAGATCGGCATAGACCTCCTCCGGGGAGTACTCCCCGGTTCCCAGGATCAGGATCGTTTCTCCGGACTCCCGCAGAAGCAGACGGTTCAGCTCCGCGTCTCCCGCTCCGCCCATAATGCTGAACCCATAGCCTTCAATGAAACGTTCAAGGCTCAAAAGACGTACGGTGCTCCCGTCGCCCAGCTGTACCGGGAGATCGTCTTCCAGATCATAGTGCAGGGTCTTCGTTCCGTCCGCGACGTCCAGGCTGCCGCTGCAGCGATCCTCCAGTACCAGGTATTTTTTCCAGTGAAGCTCCAGAGTAGCTGTGACAGGCTTTTCCCCGCTGCCGTCCCGCAGGACGCCGGTATAGGAACGGACGGTATGACTCGGGATGGGTACGAACAGCGCCAGCAGGAGCAGGAGGGCCAGGACGCCGGCCAGAACGCCGGCCAGAACAAGCCGGCGCCTGCGCTGCAGGTGGCGCTTCATGACCCTTTGGACCAGCTCCCGGGCCGGGTCCGTGGAGACTGCCGGTTTTTGTGTCATCCGCTGCCAGCTCTCCCGGCAGGCGGGGCAGTTTTCCAGATGGGTCTGCACAGCCTCCGTACTGACCGGGTTTGTCAGCCCGTCCACATAGGAGGGCAGCAGATCCTGTACGATTTCACAGGCCAAATCCTTCATCGTTGTTCCAGCTCCTTTCGCAAACGCTCTTTCCCGCGATAAAAGGTGACGCGGGCCCAGTTTTCCGACTTGCCCACGATCTCCCCGATCTGGGCGAAGCTGAGGTCTCCGTAGATGCGCAGGTAGATGATCTCCCGATAAGGCTCCGGGCAGGCGTGCAGCAGCTTCAGCAGCTCCATACGCTCCGTCTGCTCCAGCAGCTCGCCTTCCGGGGAGCCAGTAACCGCCTCCGTCTCCTCCAGGGGGGCGGTCCGCGGGTGCTTCCGCAGCCAGACCAGCCACTGGTTCTTCGCAATGGCGCAGAGCCAGGTGGAGAGCTGACAGCTTCCGTCGTAGCGTTCGATGCAGCGGATCGCCTGCACGAAGGTCTCTTGGGTCAGATCCTCCGCCAGATCCGGATCGTGGGTCTGGGCCAGCAGATATCTGCATACTGAGTCCGCATATGTTCGGTAAATCTCTTCCATGGGATCCACGGCTTCACCCCCCCGTTTCTGCCTGTTAATACGGAAAAGCCCGGTTTCGTTACAGCGATCGCGAAAAAATGTCTGGATGAATTCCACCATCAATCAGGGGACCCCTGATTAATGGTGGAATTCTCAATTCTCTCTTCCCAATTATGGCTTCTGTTACCCTTCTTCCGGGTTTTCCGGCTCCTTCGGCGGGAAGATCAGGTTGATGTCGTCCTCGGGATAGGACTCGATCGGCGGGGCCTCCGGCTCCAGGCCGTTCTGGGGGCGGAACACGGCGGTCTCGCCGTCCATCACGCCGCTGTCGACCGGCGCGGCCCAGATCGGGTCCGCCTCCGGCGGCAGGGCGCCGACGCTCTGCTCATCGGGCTGCTGCTCCGGCGCTGCGCCGGGCTCGCCGCCCTCCGGTACGCCGTCTGGCACGGCCCAGTCGAACGCCGCCTCGTCCTGCCCGTATTCGTCGGCGGCTTCCGGCTCGTACACCTCCGGCTGCGCCTTCGCCTCGGGGTCCTCCAGATGGAGCTTGACCTTGACGATCGGCGGGGTGCGGAAGCGCATCAGCAGGGCCAGGATCAGCAGGATCAGGAAGGCTGCGCCGCAGACCATGGAGACGGTCAGTCCGGCGGAGAGACCGGGGGGCTCGAACCGGAGCTCGACGGTGTGCATGCCCGGCTCCAGATGGAAGGCGATCATCGCCTCGCCCACGGGGGTGATGCCCGTCGGCTCGCCGTCAACGGTCAGCGTCCAGCCGTCGTCATAGGGGATGGAGGTGTAGACCAGGCCCGGCTCCTGCATGGAGATCGCGCCCTCGATGCGGGTATCGCTGACCAGGGTGGTGATCATCCGCCGATTCATCAGCTTCGCGCGCGCCGAATCAAAGAGCTCGGTCTGGAAGATCGCCGCGCCGAAGGTGGCTGAGCAGGGCGTGCTTCCGTTCTTGGCGAGATAGCGCAGGCTGACCCTGTCCCCTTCCACGAGGGAGCCGAAGCTGCGGTTGTAGCCGTAGCCGTCGGAGTAGGTATACTGCCGGTTCCCGTTCACGTAGACCACCAGATCCTTACACTTGCAGCTTTTGGAGTAGATGCAGAGGTAGCCGTCCTTCGGCATGCGGAAGGTGACCTCGATACAGTTGTTCTCATCGGCGTTTTCGCAGACGGCCGAGAAGGTGGTCGTGGTCTTGGAGCTGATCTTCGCGCTGCCGAGGGCCTCCACGGACTCCGCATTGAACGGAGCGTAGAGCTGACCCTCCTCGCCGGTCATTTCCCGGAAGAGGCGGTTGAGCTGATCGTAGGGCTGGGAATAGACGTCCGGGACGAAGTTGAGCGCGTTGTCGCTGACCGCAAAGCCCAGCGGAACGTAGGCCTTGTTTTTCAGCAGGCGGACGCCCTCGTTCTCATAGACCTGCTCAAAATAGGTCCGGTCGTTGTGCCGCCCGCCGCGGTCGATGATATATTTGAGGTTCAGAAGCAGATTCGTGAAGGGGTCCGCCTCCTGATAGACGTAGCGGTTGCCGCCCACGCTCGCCGCCAGACCGATGCTCTGCAGGAACTTGGAGACGCGGCTGTTTGCGGCGGAGGAGAAGGTGCTGATGCCGTTATAGCCGAAGAGCGTCCCCTCGTTGAGGGTGTACTTCAAGGCGATCTCGGCGCGCCAGAGATCGACGGTACCCTTCTCCCGCTCCTCCATCTCGGTGATCAGGGGCTGGATCTGGGCGTTTTTCCAGGGGTAGAACTGTCTGCCGGTGGTACCGGTCGCCTCAACGCCCTGTACGGCGGTGAGGCAGGATTCGCCCAGGATCCCAATGCACAGGGCCCAGACCAGCAGGGTCTTTTTGACCGTCCGGGTGGAATAGAGCAGCAGCAGGATGAAGCTCACCACGGCTGCAGCGAGGGTGGGGATCAGCACGATCGGCTCCCGGTGAACGTCCAGGATCTGCCAGAGGATCAGTGCGCACGGGACGCCGGCAAGGGCGACCCGCCACCAGCGGACGGTGTCCAGCTCCGTATAGGCGCGGCAGCCCATATAGATGACCGTGAAGCTCCACAGGAAGCTGAACCGGAAGGGCAGCATATTCGGGAAGTGGAAGCCGTGCCAGATATAGTCGAGCGTCCGGAACAGGAAGCTGCACCCGAAGAAAAAGAGCAGCAAAACGGCGAAAATACGCTCCCGGAGCGGAATGCGGCGGCAGAACAGATAGAGGATTGCAAGGATCAGCGTGATAAAGCCGCAGGCAATGTTCGGCAGGCCCTCCATCGTGGTCGGCACGACGCCGTCCGCAGTATTGGACAGCACCTTCCGGAAGCCGCGCAGCGGCATCAGGAAGGACTTGGCCGCAGCCTTGAACTCGCCCAGCTTGAGATTCAGGAGCACGTCGTCCGGGCCGCCCCAGACGTAGGAAACCTTGCGCTCGGCATCAAACCGGACGGGCTCCCTGCCGAAGAATTCGTTGAGCCCGGAAAGCTCCCCGGCGGTCAGGCGCTCGGCGGCGGTATTGATGGAATCCTCCGTCCCGACGTTCACGTTCAGGGCGTTCGCCTTCGGAAATTTGTTTTCGGCGTTGGAGGTCGCCTGCAGGCCCAGGAAGGCCGGAACGGTCAGCATGGCCGTCATGCCCAGAGCCACCGCCGTAAAGAGGGCGAACTTGAGCAGGCGGATCCCGAAGCCGCCGATGTCGTCCCAGTTGACGACGTGCCAGCCGATGAAGATCAGCAGAACGAAGATGCAGACGAAGAAGCCGATATAGTAGCTGCACCAGACGGCGAGAAAGAGGCTGAACGTATACAGCGTCCACTTTCCCTCCTTCAAAAGGGCGACGGTCCCGGTCACGACCAGGGGCGTCAGGGCGACGGTATCGAGCCAGATCGCGTTCCAGTAGTAACCCATGAAGAAGGCGCACAGCGCGTAGGCCACGGCGAAGACCGAGACGGCAAGCTCCGTGCGGTCCAGCGTCTTGCGCAGGAAGAAGGCGAAGCACAGTCCGGCCAGGCCGAAGCGGAGCAGGACGGCAAAGTTGTACCAGTACATTGCGAACCGGACCGGCAGCAGGGCCGCGACCCAGTTCAGCGGGCTTGCCAGATAGTAGGCGAACATGGAGAGATAGTTGATGCCCATGCCCGTCCGCCAGGAATGGAGCAGGGAGTTCCCCTCCACGAGCCGCTCGCGCAGATCCAGGTAGAAGGGATAATACTGGTGCCACTGATCGTGGGCAAGGATCATCTGATCCCCGAAGGGCATGACCTCATGGATGGCCCAGAGCAGCTCGATGACCAGCATCGGCACGAAGAAGGCGAGCAGATAGACATAGCGTGCTTTGCGCGGCTTGGCAAGGAAGCCGCCCCCGGTCTGAACCCGGCGGAAGGAGCCGCGGAGATCCGTTTGCGTCATAAGTTTCACCTCAAAAGCGCCGCGTGCGGCGCGGCAATGCAGAGCGCAGAGGCCGGGCCGCCGCCCGGCAAAGCGCGTGATTTTCACAATAATTCAACTTATTATACCATGAAAGCAGAACCCTGTCAATGCGCGGATTTCGGATTAGGGAATAGGGATCAGGGATTAGGGATCAGGGAATAGTGACCAGTAACCAGTGACCACGCGCCCGGTTCCGCATAGGGGCGCTGCGGCAGCGGGGGTCTGGCCGCCCCGTCTCCTAGTCCCTAGTCCCTAGTCCCTAGTCCCTGTTTCATTCGATTTGCATCCGGCAAATTGCATTCGTTCCGAATGCCAGACAAGCAATGCACACCAACAAGGCTGGCAATCGTCGGCAATTCTCAATTCTCCCTTCTCAATTCTCAATTGAATCAAATCGTCCCGAAGCGACAACAAACGGTGATTGGTCGGTCCCTGGTCCCTGGTCCCTGATCCCTAGTCCCTAAAAAATCCCGGCCGGTTCTGACGAACCGGCCGGGTTCAGTTTGGATCCGTCCCGCGCGTCCGTCCGGACCGGCGCGCGGGTCTTTCTGGCGATAGCTTGCGCAGAACGGGAGCAGCGTATTCCGGAAAAATCAGGAAATCGTTACAGGGAGAAGTCCCCGTCCGAGCCGGGGAGAACGACCGGCTCCGCCGTCTCGTCCTGAACGTCCCTGCGGAGCAGAAGCAGGGCGTGGACCACGGCCCAGAGGGCGAAGCCCAGATAGATCATCAGGTCGCTGCGGGCGGAGTTGAGGCCCAGCAGGTAGTCCGGCAGAGCCATCGCGGCGAAAAAGCCGGTCATCAGCCCGAACAGGACCGTGCTTCTGCGGTGTCCCGCTCCAAGCATGAAGCCGGGCACGAGGGCGTTGGTCAGCATCGCACAGATCATGGTCAGAAGCTGCGGCACCAGCTCGATCAGCATGGGCTCGTGGCTCCAATCCTGAAAGCGAATCAGCAGGCTTGCGCCGGTATAGACGGTCAGCGGGACCAAAAGCCAGAAGCCCGCCTTTCCGAGGGTCTCCCGCATCAGGGCCGAGAGGGCCATGCAGATCGCGGCGAGCATGCCGAGCAGCTCGGCCATCCGCTCCACCTGCGTCATCGAGCCGCCCTCATCCAGCAGACGGAACAGACTGCCGAAGAAAACCCCGATCGCAGCCAGCAGGAGGGGAAAGAGGACGAAGCCGTTCACCCGCAGGCAGTCGTTCGTTCCGGGCAGGCGGTTGAGCCGCAGGCTGAACCAGAGCAGCGCCGCAAAACAGACGGCGGAGAGCAGCATGAGCCAGATCAGGGCATGGCTGCCCGCCGCCAGCAGGCCGGCCTGGTCGAAGCAGTTTTTCAGGATATAGGCGCGCAGCAGCGCCGCGCAGACCGCGAACGCCGCGGCAAGGATCCACAGCGGGCGGGAATTGCGGGAATGTACGGGAGAATCCATATTCGTTCCTCCAGATCGTTTCGGTATTCTTTCGGTCTTTCATTATACCACAGCTTTCCCGCTTGCGCAAGAGCGGAAAGTGTTCCACGGGCATTTAAGTCGAGGCAACAGGCACCAGGCAACAGGCAATAGGAGATCGCCGAAAAGTCAGCTTGATACGTATCTCCCGTCCACTATTGCCTTTTGCCTATTCAACTATTGCCTGATCGACGTATCCCACTCTGTGGGGCTGCTGAACTGCCGCTTTTCCGCGGTGATCGGGAAAACTTTACCTTGAAATCACGGATAAATAATGCTATACTAAAGAAACTGCTGCGGCGGAAGCGTTCCGCCGTGCGGTTTTGCGATTTTCCGCGCCGCCCCGGTTTTTCGGCGCACGGTGCGTTTCCTTGCTTATTTTTCATTTTTTTGGAGGCATTATGAATCAATCTGAAGCCATCAAGCTGTTAAACGCAGCCTGCATGCGGCTCTTTGGCTGCAACATGGACGAGGCGACCGACAAGCAGGCCTACAAGGCGCTCTGCACCGTCATCCGAAACGCCATGTACGACCGCCGCCGCGCCTTTAAGCGCAGCTATCAGGACGACGGACGCAAGCAGGTCTACTATATGTCCATGGAGTTTCTGGTCGGCACCTCCCTGCACAACAACCTCTACAACCTCGGCTGGGAGAAAGTCTTCACCGACGCGCTCAAAAAGCTCGATATCGATATCCGGGACCTCTACGCCCTCGACCCCGACGCCGGACTCGGCAACGGCGGTCTGGGCCGTCTGGCCTCCTGCTATCTTGACGCGCTGACCGGTCTGGGCTACCCCGCCACCGGCTTTTCCATCCGCTATGAGTTCGGCATCTTCAAGCAGCAGATCGTGGACGGCTGGCAGATGGAGCTGCCCGACAACTGGCTGCAAATGGGCGACGTCTGGCTGGTCCCGAAGGAGGACGACGCCGTGGAGGTCCGCTTCGGCGGCGAGGTCAACGAGTGGTACGACAACGGCAAGTTCAAGATCGCCCAGCACGGCTACTCCACGGTCATGGCCGTTCCCTACAACCTCTATATCTCCGGCTACAACACCAACGCCGTCAACAAGCTGGTGCTCTGGTCCGCGAAGCTGCCCCAGAGCTTTGACATGGCGGCCTTCTCCCGCGGCGACTACGTGCGCGCTCTGGAACAGAACACGATGGCCGAGACGATCTCCAAGGTCCTCTACCCCGCCGACGACCACATTCAGGGCAAGCGCCTTCGTCTGCGCCAGCAGTACCTGCTCTGCTCGGCCTCCCTGCAATCCATCCTCCGCTCCCACATCAAGCGCTACGGCACCCTGCGCTCGCTGCCGGACAAGGTCGCGATCCACATCAACGACACCCATCCGGCCCTCTGCGTGCCGGAGCTGATGCGGCTGCTGATGGACGTCTACGACTTCGGCTGGGACGAGGCCTGGGATATTTGCCAGCGCACCCTTTCCTACACCAACCACACCGTGATGAGCGAGGCCCTGGAGCGCTGGAGCGTCAGCCTCTTCAAGGAGCAGCTCCCCCGCGTCTACGCCATCACCGAGGAGATCAACCGCCGCCTGATGGAAAAGCTGCGCGCCTTCTACGGCGACGACGAGGCCAAGCTGAACTGGATGGCCGTGATCGCCAACAACGAGGTCCGCATGGCGAATCTCTGCCTGGCCTGCTGCCATAAGGTCAACGGCGTCTCCCGCCTGCACACCGAGATCCTGGAGCAGACCATCTTCCACGACTACTACCAGTACACCCCGGAGCGCTTCCTGAACGTCACCAACGGCATCGCCTACCGCCGCTGGCTGGGCCAGTCCAACCCCGAGCTGACCGAGCTGCTCCGCGAGCTGATCGGCGACGGCTTCCTCAAGGACGCCAACGCCCTCGAGGATCTGCTCAAGTACCGGGACGACGCCTCCGTGGGCAAGCGCCTGGCTGAGATCAAGCTGCACAACAAGCAGCGCCTGGCCCGGTACATCGCCCATGCCAACGGCGTCAAGGTGGACCCGGCCTCCCTGTTTGACGTTCAGGTCAAGCGTCTGCACGAGTACAAGCGGCAGATGCTCAACGTCCTGCACATCCTCTATCTCTACAACCAGATCAAGGCCCGGCCCAACGACAACTGGCAGCCGCGGACCTTCATCTTCGGCGCGAAGGCCAGCGCCGGCTATATCCGCGCCAAGCAGATCATCTCCCTGATCGTGGCGGTCTCCAACCTGGTCAACAGCGACCCGGACGTCCGCGACAAGCTGAAGGTCGTCTTCATCGAGGACTACCGCGTCTCCCTGGCCGAGATCATCATTCCCGCCGCCGAGATCTCCGAGCAGATCTCCATCGCGGGCAAGGAGGCCTCCGGCACCGGCAACATGAAGTTTATGATCAACGGCGCCGTGACGATCGGCACGCTCGACGGCGCGAACGTGGAGATCCACGAGCAGGTCGGCGACGAGAACATGTTCCTCTTCGGCATGAAGGCCGACGAGGTGGAGCGCCTGTGGCAGACCGGCTACGATCCCAACGCCTACGTGACGCCGGAGCTGCGCCGGGTCCTCAATATGCTCACCTCCGGCGAGCTGGGCCAGCGCTTCGACGACATTGCCGCCAGCCTGACCACCAGCCGCTTCGGCGTGGCCGACGCCTATATGACCCTGGCCGACTTCAGCGACTACGCCCGCGCCCAGCGCGACGTGGCCCGCGTCTACGGCGACCGCGCGCGCTTCAACCGCATGATGCTGGTGAACACCGCGAAGTCCGGCATCTTCTCCGCCGACCGCTCCGTTCAGGAGTACGTGGACAACATCTGGAAGCTGTAAAAACGCCTGCCGGGCCGCCGCGTGCAGCGGCGGCCCGTTTCCCTGCCGGAGCGACCGCTATATTTCGTGGTTCCGGCGTTATCCGACCACAATTTTTCGGGTTCCGGAAATTTTATGTTGACTTTTCCCCCCGGTTCGGGATATAATGTAGGCCGTATGAGCCTGCGAAGGCTTTTGCATCGACTCGCTGCGGCTCCGCGCACCGGCGCCAGAGCTGTTGAGCATATTATATTCAGGAGGTGTATTCCATGCTGCGTACCTATCAACCCCACAAGCGCCACAGAGCGAAGGTCCATGGCTTCCGCCAGAGAATGGCGACCAGAAACGGCCGCAAGGTGCTTGCCCGCCGTCGTGCGAAGGGCAGAGCCGTCATTTCTGCTTAATTGGAACGGATGGCGGCTGCGCGCTGGCGTATGACCGCCGCGAAGGCATGGGAGACCGTCTCCTGCTTTCGCAAACGCGTTCGGGGTGAACGGATGGAGTATCTGTTCGCCCCGAACCCATATCGGAGGCATTTGCTTTGGAGTTTACCACGGCGCTGAAGCTCAATCACGTGTTTCGCAAGCTGTATGCCAAGGGCGAGAGCGCCGTTGGCCCTTTCGTCGTGGTCTACTGCAAGCGCAACGGAACGCAGGGTAATCGGCTCGGCATCACGACCGGCGTCAAGCTCGGCCACGCGGTGGATCGCAACCGCGCCAGACGGCGCATCCGCGAGGTCTACCGCATCCACGAGGATCGTTTCAAGCGCGGCTTTGACGTTGTGATCGTGGCGCGGCAGCGCGCCATCGACGGAGATTTCTCCGAGTTCGAGCGGAGCTTCCTGCGACAGTGCGGGCGTCTGCGTCTGCTGAAGGAGCAAACAGAATGAAATGGCTGTTTCTGAAGCTGATCCGCTTTTATCAGCGGTTCGTCTCCCCGGCATTTCCGCGGCGCTGCCGCTATGAGCCGACCTGCAGCGAATATGCCCGTCAGGCCATCGGCAAGTACGGCGCGCTCAAGGGCGGCGCTCTGGCCGCAAAGCGTTTCTGCCGCTGCAATCCGTATTCCAGGCACGACTACTTCGACCCCGTCCCGTGACGCGGTCACGGGAGCATCCGTGCCGGCTCCGGCCGGCAGCCACAAACTTATATGGAGAATTCTTTCAGATGAAACAACATCGAAACAACTCCCGGCGCTCGGGCCTGATCGTTCTGATTCTGGTTCTGATCCTTGCCCTGACGCTCACAGGCTGCTCCATCTCCAACCCCGCCGCCCAGCATCTGACCGAGGACGGAACTTCGGTGAATATCGAGAGCCTGTCCACCGAATACAAGCTGGGCTTTTTTGACTACGTCAAGCTTCCGTTCTCCTATCTGCTGAGCTGGCTCTACAATCTGACCGGCAATTTCGGCGTTGCGCTGATCCTGTTCGCGCTGATCGTCAAGATCCTTCTCCTTCCCGCCTCCGCCAAGAGCAAGAAGGGCATGATGAAGATGTCCCGCCTGACCCCGCAGGTCAAGGCGCTGGAGGAGAAGTACGGCGACGACAAGCAGGCCTATCAGGCGGCGGTCAACGACCTCTACCGCAGGGAGGGCGCTTCCGGCTGCGGCGGCTGCATCTGGTCGCTGCTGCCCCTGCTGATCCTGATCCCTCTGTATGAGATCATCCGCGAGCCCATCACCTGGCTGATGTTCCACGGCAGAGTTTCGGACGCAACCCTGGGCCAGATCCAGAACGCTCTGATCTCCTCCGGCTCCATGACCGCCAAGGCGCTGTCCAGCGGACGGAGCGCAGCCTACTGGCAGATGTCCGCCATGCCCTACATCCAGACCAATCTGGAGGCCATGAAGGCGATCAGTCCCTCGATCGTCGCCATGAACACCAAGCTGCTAGGCGTCGAGCTTGCCACGATCCCCCACGTGCTGTTCTGGAACTACTTCGCCGTCTCCGGCGTCTGGAACGCCGTCGGCCAGTTCCTGCTGCCCATCCTCTCCGGCGGGATCAACATGGTCTCTGTGCTGTTCGGTCAGAAGCAGAACAACGCCGTCGTTGTGGATAAGAACGGCAACCAGGACGAGGAAATGGCCAAGAGCAGCCAGCAGGCCCAGTCCAACAAGATGATGACCTATCTGATGCCGCTGATGTCGGTGTACATCGGCTTCGTGGCGCCGGCGGGTCTGTCCGTCTACTGGATCGTGCAGGGCGTTTTCAGCCTGATCCAGGACTATTTCCTCAACAAGCATTATAAGCAGGTCTATGACGCCGAGGACGAGATCAAGCGTCAGAACGCCGCCAAGGAGGCCGCGCTTGAGGCCGAACGCGAGCGTCTGCGCGCTGAGCGCAGGGCCGAGAACCCTGACGGCATGGTCGGCGCAGCCAGCAAGAAGAAGCTCCAGCAGCGGCAGAAGAACGAGCAGGCCGCCAAGGAAGCCGCCTATCAGGAGATGAAGGCAGCCGCGTCCGGCATGACCGACGCCGAAGGCGCGAGCGAGGACCCGGACGACAGCCGCCGTCCCAACCGCCGCGGCAGAAACTATGATCCGCACCGCTACGACGACTGAGGTGCAAACAAAGGAGTAAGCAATGGAAAAATATATCATCACCACCGGCAAGAGCATTGATCTGGCGATCAGCAATGCCCTGGCCGAGCTGCGGATGGACCGCGAGGACGTCAGCGTTGAGGTCCTTGAGAACGCCAGATCCGGCTTCCTCGGCATCGGCGCTTCTCCGGCGAAGGTGAAGGTCACGTATCAGGTTCCGGACCCCGCGCCCGCCGCGCCCGCCGCGCCTGTCGCCCCCGCCGCCCCTGCCGAGCCCGCCCCTGCCCTTTCCGCCGCCTCCCGCAAGCCCAAGAAGATGGCCCCCAAGCTGGAAAAGCCGCTGGAAATGCCCAAGCCGGCTCCCCGCCGTGAGGCCCCGAAGGCCGAAGCGCCCAAGCAGCCCAGACCGGAGCCCAAAAAGCAGGCCCCGCGCCGCGAAGCGCCCAAGGCCCAGGCCGAGCCCAAGCGTTATCCCCCCGTCGAGCCCGGCTCCCAGGAGGAACGGGTGGAGACCTTCCTCAAGGGTCTGCTGGAACGGATGGATTCCGACGCCGTTCCCCACGCCTGGAGAACGGAGGATACGATCAAGGTTGAGCTGACCGGCAGCGACCTCGGCGCCCTGATCGGCCGCCGGGGCGAGACCCTGGACGCGATCCAGCATCTGGCCAACTACGCCCTGAACCACGATACCTCCAAGCGGACCCGCGTGAGCGTGGACGCCGAAAACTACCGCGGCAAGCGCGAGGAAAGCCTCCAGCGCCTGGCCCGCAAGATGGCCGCGAAGGTCGTCAAGTACAAGAAGAATCTGACCCTGGAGCCGATGAACGCCTACGAGCGCCACGTCATCCACGCCACGCTCCAGGATTTCCCGAACGTGACCACCTACTCCACCGGCACCGAGCCCAACCGCCGCGTGATCGTAGCTTACGTGAAGGAAGAACAGTAATCCAACGTGCAAGCAGGCCGCTTCCGAAGTTCTCGGAAGCGGCCTGTTTTTCGATTGCGGGCTTTTACGACTCCGCCCGCAGGGTCACGGTCACAAGCTCCGGCTTATTTTCGATCCGGAGCGGGAAGGACGAATTGCCCAGACCGCGGGAGACGCACATGACGGTATTCCCCAGGCGGTACATCCCGGCGGTGTAGTCCGGCAGAAGGCCCTGTCCGGGGGCGTAGACGGCCCCGATCAGGGGCAGACGCCACTGCCCGCCGTGGGCATGACCGGTCAGCACCAGATCCACCCCGGCCTTTTCATAGTATTCCGCATAGTGCGGCTTGTGGGCGAGCAGGATATTGAGCTCCTCCGGGTCGCGCTTCTGCATGAGGCGCTGGAGGGTATCGGTCTTGCCCTGCTGGCAGTCCACGCCGATCAGCCGGAAGGCGTCGTCGGTCGGATCCTCGGCCTGCATCGCGTAGGGCGTGAGCTCGACTGCCCGGTTGCGCAGAACCGTCACGCCGCAATCCTCGACCCGGCGGAGGAATTCCGTCAGCCGCTCGCGGGACATCCGGTGCTCGTGGTTGCCCGTGACGAAATAGCAGGGAGCGACCCTGGACGCAGCCCGGCAGAAGCGCAGGGCGCACTCCGGGTTCGGGTGGTAGGAGTCCACGAGGTCGCCGGTGATCACGATCAGCTTCGGAAGCTGGGCCTCCAGCAGGGCGAGCAGATGGCAGTTGCCCTTGCCCAGCTCGTGATTATGCAGGTCGGAGACCTGAACGATGCGGAAGCCGTCGAGCCTTCCGCGCACCTTCGGCGAGCGGAAAACGTAGTGCGAGGCTCGCAGGTCGGTATTCTGCCGGTAGAAATAGGGGATCGAGGCCGCTGCAGCCGCCGTTCCGGCGGCAGCCATCACGGCAATGGCGGATCTTTTCATACAACCATCCTTTCCGGTTCAGCGTTCCGCTCCGGGAAGCCCGCTCAGGCTTCCGCTTCCTCCTCATGGGCCACGGTTTCAATGGAGATGACCTTGCTCTCCCCGTCCAGACGCATGACGCGGACGCCCTGGGCGGTGCGGCCGTACACGTTGACGTCTGCGATCTGCATGCGGATGATCACGCCGTTGTTCTCAATGACCATCAGATCCTCGTCGCCGGAGACCACGCGGACGCCGGCGACCCTGCCGGTCTTTTCGGACAGGCCGTAGGCCGTCATGCCCTTGCCGCCGCGGGACTGGGTCAGGGTGCGTTCGCCGTTCTCGTCCAGGCGGAGGAAGGCGGAAAGCTCGGTCCGCTTGCCGAAGCCGTTTTCGGTGACGGAGAGAAGGGTCTTGCCCTCCTCATAGATCCCGGCGCCGACGATGCAGTCGTCCGTGCCGAGGGTGATGCCGCGCACGCCTGCCGCGCTGCGGCCCATGCAGCGGACGTCGTTTTCGTCGAAGCAGATCGCCATGCCGTCGCGGGTGGCGAGCAGGATCTTCTGCTTACCGTCGGTGCGTCGGACCGCGATCAGGCTGTCGTCCTCATCGAGGGTGATGGCGCGGATGCCGGCCTTCCGGGCGGTGTTCAGCTCGGACAGGCGCAGACGCTTGACCGTGCCCTTCCGGGTGACCATGACCAGGAACTCCTCCTCGGAGAACTCGCGCAGGGTGACGCCGGCGGTCACGTACTCGCCCGCCTCCAGCGGCAGGACGTTGATCATTGCCGTACCGCGGGCCGTGCGGCTCGCCTCCGGGATCTGATAGCCCTTCTTGCGGTGGCACTTGCCGAGATTCGTGAAGAACAGGATCACGTCATGGGTGGAGGCCGCGAAGATATCGCGGACGAAGTCCTCCTCCTTGAGGTTGGCCGCATGGACGCCGCGTCCGCCGCGCCGTTGGGCGCGGTACTCCGTGACCGGCATACGCTTGACGTAGCCCTGCTCGGAGATCGTGAAGACGCAGTCTTCCTCCTCGATCAGATCCTCGATGTCCAGCTCGTCCTCGACCTCCTGGATCTCGGTCTGCCGATCGTCGCCGTACTTGTCGCGGATCTGGATCAGCTCGTCCTTCAAAATGCCCTTGACCAGGTTGAGATCGGCCAGGACCTTGCGGAACCAGGCGATCTTTTCCTCCAGCTCCTTGTACTCGGCCTCCAGCTTTTCGCGCTCGAGGCCCTGGAGGGCCTTCAGACGCATGTCCAGGATCGTCTGGGCCTGGATATCGTCCAGCTCGAATCGTTCCATCAGACGCTCCTTGGCGTCGTCATAGGACGAACGGATGATGCGGATGACCTCGTCGATGTTGTCCTCGGCGATCAGCAGACCCTCTAAGATGTGGGCCCGCTCCAGCGCCTTTTTGAGATCGAACTCGGTCCGGCGGATGATGACCTGCTCCTGGAAGGACAGGTACTCGTCCAGGACGTTTCGCAGACTCAGGCAGCGGGGCTGGCTCTGGTCGTCCACCAGGGCGAGCATATTCACGGAGAAGGACGACTGCAGGGCGGTCTGGGCGTAGAGCCGGTTCAAAACGACCTGGGGGTTGGCGTCCTTTTTCAGCTCAATGACGATGCGCATGCCGTTTCGGTCGGACTCGTCGCGCAGGTCGGAGATGCCCTCGAGGCGCTTGTCCTTGATCTGATCGGCAATGTTCTCGACCAGACGGCGCTTGTTGACCTGATAGGGCAGCTCGGTCACGATGATGCGGATCCGGCCCTGGCCGTGCTCCTCAAATTCCGCGCGTCCGCGCACGAGGATCCGGCCGCGGCCGGTCGCATAGGCGGCGCGGATGCCGGAGCGGCCCAGGATGATGCCCTTGGTGGGGAAATCCGGGCCCTTGATGTACTGCATGACGTCGGAAAGCTCCGCCTCGGGGTTGTCCAGGACCTCGATGCAGGCGTCGATGACCTCGCGCAGGTTGTGGGGCGGGATGTTGGTCGCCATGCCGACCGCGATGCCCGACGAGCCGTTGACCAGCAGGTTCGGGAAGCGGGATGGCAGGACCTTGGGCTCCTTCCGGGTCTCGTCGAAGTTCGGGACCCAGTCGATGACCTGCTTGTCGATGTCGCGGAGCATCTCGTTGGAGATCTTCGACATTCTGGCCTCGGTGTAACGGTAGGCCGCAGGGGGGTCGCCGTCGATGGAGCCGAAGTTGCCGTGACCCTCGACCAGCCGGTAGCGCATGGAGAAGTCCTGCGCCAGACGCACCATCGCGTCGTAGACGGAGGCGTCGCCGTGGGGATGGTAGCGGCCGATGACGTCGCCCACGCAGGTCGCGGACTTGCGGAAGGGCTTGTCCGAGGTCAGGTTGTCCTCATAGAGGGCATAGAGAATGCGCCGATGCACCGGCTTGAGACCGTCGCGCACGTCGGGCAGGGCCCGGTCCACGATGACGGACATCGAATATTCCATAAAGGAGGTTTCCATTTCCTTGACCAGATCGTTCGTTGTGATCGTCTGATTGGGGAACAGAATATCCTCCGGCTTGTAATCACGATTTTTTGACATTGATATTCTTCCTTTTTTTGAGTTGCCAGGGACCAGTCACCATAGAACTCTTGGTTATTGACCGGTCCCTGATCCCTAATCCCTGATCCCTAGAAATCAAGATTCACCACGTACTTTGCGTTCGTCTCGATGAACTGCTTCCGAGGCTCGACCTCCTCGCCCATCAGGACGGTGAAGGTCTGATCGGCGGCGATGGCGTCGCCGAGGGTGATGCGGCGGAGGGTGCGGGCTTCGGGGTTCATCGTGGTCTCCCAGAGCTCGTGCGGGTCCATCTCGCCGAGGCCCTTGAAGCGGCTGATATCGATCTTGACGTTCGCGTTGTCGCCGCGCAGGTCGGCGGAGATCCGGTCGCGTTCGTCATCGGAGTAGGCGACCTTCTCGGTCTTGCCGCGGCGCAGCTTATACAGCGGCGGGACGGCCGCATAGACGAAGCCGCTTTCGATCATCGGGCGCATATAGCGGAAGAAGAAGGTCAGCAGCAGGGTCCGGATATGGGAGCCGTCCACGTCGGCATCGGCCATAATGATGATCTTGTGATAGCGGAGCTTCTCTAAATTCAGCTCCTCGCCGATGCCGCAGCCCAGGGCCTGAATGACGGGGGCCAGCTTGTCGTTGTTGTAGATCTTGTCCGCACGCGCCTTCTCCACGTTGAGCATCTTGCCCCACATGGCAAGGATCGCCTGGAAGCGGGAATCCCGGCCGTTCTTGGCCGAACCCGCTGCGGAGTCGCCCTCCACGATGTAGAGCTCGGTAAGTCGAGGGTCGCGCTCGTTGCAGTCCCAGAGCTTGCCCGGCAGACGCTCGACGTCGAGCGCCGACTTGCGGCGGATGCTCTCACGGGCGCGGCGGGCGGCCTCGCGGGCGCGGTTGGCCATCATGGCCTTTTCCAGAATGGACTTGGCGACGGAGGGATTTTCCTCCAGATAGTCCGTAAGCTGCTGGTTCACCACGTTATCCACCAGGGTGCGGATATAGGCGTTGCCGAGCTTCTGCTTGGTCTGGCCCTCGAACTGAGCCTCGGGCAGCTTGACCGAGATGACAACGGTCAGACCTTCGCGGCAGTCCTCGCCGGAGACCTTGTCCTCGCCCTTGATGATGCCGTACTTGACGCCGTATGCGTTCAGCACGCGGGTCAGGGCCGTCTTGAAGCCGGTCTCATGCATGCCGCCCTCTGGGGTGTGGATGTCGTTGGCAAAGGAGACGAGGACCTCGTTGTAGCCGTCGTTGTACTGCATGGCAATCTCGGCCACGGCGTCGTCCTTGCGGCCCGTCATATAGATCGGGGTCTCGTGGATCGGGGTCTTATTGCGGTTGATATAGGTCACGAATTCCCGGATGCCGCCCTCATAGCGCATGGAGTCGCGCGGGCCGTCCTCGGTCCGCAGGTCGCCGATGGAGATTTTCAGACCCGCGTTCAGGAAGGCCTGCTCCTGCATCCGCTTGTGGAGGATCTCGTAGCTGTATTCCAGGGTATCAAACATCTCGGGGTCCGGCTTGAAGGAGATCGTGGAGCCGGTGTCGGCACAGGTGCCGATCACCTGCATTTCCTGGGTAATGGCGCCGCGGGAGAACTTCATCTGATAGATTTTGCCCTCCTTGTGGACCTCCGCCACCAGCCACTCGGACAGGGCGTTGACCACGGAGGCGCCCACGCCGTGCAGACCGCCGGAGACCTTGTAGCCGCCGCCGCCGAACTTGCCGCCGGCGTGCAGGACCGTAAAGACGACCTCCAGAGCGGGGCGTCCGGTCTGGGGCTGGATATCCACGGGGATGCCCCGGCCGTTGTCCCGGACCGTGATCGTGTTGCCGGGGTTGATCGTGACCATGATGTGATCGCAGTAGCCGGCCAGGGCCTCGTCGATGGCGTTGTCCACGATCTCATAGACCAGATGATGCAGACCGGACTCCGAGGTGGAGCCGATGTACATGCCGGGACGCTTGCGAACCGCCTCCAGACCCTCCAGGACCTGGATCTGCGCGCCGCCGTATTCGGTCTCGACGGGATTCACCCTTGCTTCCATGGTTTCGTTGTTTTCATTCATCATATCTCATTATCCTTTGCTGAGGTTGGTTTCGATGCCGGGGGAGCGATGCTCAGCGGATCCCGCGCTTTTCAATGGTGGCCGCGTTGAACTGGACCAGCCAGACGCGGTCCAGACCGTATTCGGAGGTCACAATGAAGGACTTCGGAAGATCGTCCGTCGCGGGGACGACCTGACCGCTTTGCTCCGCCCGGGCCAAAAATTCCCGGGTCTTTTTTCCGTAGGAGCACTTGTCCAGATCGAAAATACCGACGATGGACTGCTCCCGGATCGAAAAATCGTTGCCGATGGGAACGTACATTCCAATCATTCCTTTGCTCGATCCGTGAATCCGATTTCACGGTTCCGCGGTTCTTATGATCCCGCCCTCGACGGAAAACGTCCGTCCCGCATGGGTCACGCGGTCGGTTTCGCAGCAGGTAATCAGAACCTGACCGCTCCGGATGCAGTTGACCACGAAATCCTGCCGGCCCGCGTCAAGCTCGGAGAGCACGTCGTCCAGCAGGAGGACCGGCTGCTCGCCGGTATCCGCCTCAAACAGATCCCGTTCCGCCAGCTTCAGGGAGATCGCAGCGGTGCGGGTCTGGCCCTGGGAGCCATAGGTCTTGACGGAGAGCTCGTTGATGGCGACCTCAAAATCGTCCTTATGCGGGCCGGAGAGGCACTGAGCCGAGGCCAGCTCCGCCCGGGCGTGGCTCTCCTGATGCTCGCGCAGCCAGTCGTAGACCTGGCGCGCGGAAGCCGTCGGGTCCTGTACCGTAGAGACCGTCTGATAGCTCAGACGGAGCTGCTCCCGGTCGGCGGTGAAGGCCCCGTGATGGACGGCGGCACGCTCCGCAAGCCGGCGGATATATTTGGCCCGCGTGGTGATGATGATCGCGCCGGTCTGGGCCATTCGCTCGTTGTATTCCGGGAGGAGATCCAGCAGCTCGGGGTGCTCGTCCCGTTCCCGGAGCACGGCGGATTTCTGCGCGTAGTTGCGGCGGTATTCCTCCAGCGCCTTCGCGTAGCGGGGCCGGAGCTGACACAGGGCGTCGTCGAGCAGCTTTCGCCGCTCCGCCGCTCCCTTTTTGAGGACGGAAAGATCCTCCGGGCAGAACAGGACCGTATTCAGAACGCCGTCCAGATCCTCGCGGGAGGGCTTTTTCACGCCGGAGAGAAAGAGCTGGCGGGGCCTTCTGCCCGCGAACATGACCGTTTTCAGACTTTGCTCCCGATCATAGGAGAAAACCCTTGCCTCCAGGGCGGCGAATTCCGCCCCGAAGCGGATCAGCTCGGCCTCCTTGCGGGTGCGGAAGGCCGAGCCGCGGCTGAGGTAGCAGACGGCCTCCAGCAGATTCGTCTTGCCCTGGGCGTTCTGACCCACGAAGAGATTGATTCCCGGGTCAAATTCGACGGTCTGATCCTCGTAGTTGCGGAAGCCCGTCAGACGCAGATCGAGCAGCTTCATTGGCCCTGCCCGACCCGATAGGCCGCGCCGTCAAAGCCGACGACGTCTCCGGGACGGAGCTTTTTGCCGCGCATCGTGCAGACCTCTCCGTTGACTGTGACGGCTCCGTCCTGGATGAAGGTCTTTGCCATTCCGCCGGACGGCGCGGCGTCGGCCAGCTTGAGAAAGCTCTCCAGCTTGATATATTCGGTTGAGATCGGAATGGAGACTTCAGCCGGACGGATCCGGCGGATTCGTACTTTCATAAGACGCCTTTCTTCGCGTTCCGCACGCTCGCGCGGAGCTGTGTTTGAGCGATCAGCTTAATTCAGTCTGACCGGCTGGATCAGATAAGTAAAGTCGTATTCGTCGCCGGTCGGCGTGAGCAGGATCGGGTTCAGGCCGCCGGAGAGCTCAATGCAGACCTCCTCGGTGGGGACGGCGTGCAGGGCGTCGAGCATGTAGCGGCAGGAGAAACCGATCTCGGTATCCTTGCCGTCGCCTGCCATCCGGCAGCCGTCGGCGGCGGAGGCGATCGTCGTGACCGTGCGGAACTCGGCGCCGTCCTTGGCAAAGAGACAGCGGACCGGGCTCTTGTATTTCTCGCTGACGATCAGACTGACGCGCTCGATGGTCTCGGTGAACTCCCGCAGATTTGCGACCAGCTTGATGGGCGTGGTTTCCGGGATGAAGCGCCGCCATTCCACAAACTTGCCGTCCAGCAGGCGGCAGATCAGGGACGCGCTGCCCACGGAGAAGGAAATATGCTTTTTGCCCAGGGTGAACAGAACCTCGTCTTCCGTATCGGAGAGGATCTTTTCCAGCTCCTTGAGGGCGGCGGAGGGAACGACGAAGTGCATCGCCGGGAACTTTGCCTCGTCATTGTGCCAGGTGCGCTTGGCCAGACGGTAGCCGTCGATGGCGACCATCGTGATAGAGTCCTCCTCGGCCTCGACCAGACAGCCGGTATAGATGGCGTTGGCGCTGTCGTCCGAGACCGCAAAGAGAGTGCCGGAGATCAGCTCACGCAGCGCCTTTTGCGGCAGATGAACCGCTTTTTCCTCCTCGACCTTGGGAAGCTGGGGATATTCGTCGGCTGAGGTCGCCATCAGATGGAATTTGGAGACGCCGGCGGAGATGCTGACGCGGTAGCTCTCGTCCACCTCGATGGAGACGACCTCCTCCGGCAGCTTGCGGATGATGTCCGCAAACATGCGAGTGGGCATGACGCATTCGCCGGGGTCCCGGACGCTCGCTTCGACCTGGACCGTGATGCCGGTTTCCAGATTGTAGCCGGTCAACTGGAGATTTTCGTTGGCACGCAGATAGATGCCCTCTAAGAATACCAGGCTGCTTTTCGGGCTGACGGTACGCGAAACGATGGAAATGGCGTTGGAAAGCAGCGTTTTTTCACACGTGAACTTCATGGGCGTCTCCTTTTCTTTCTTTTCTTTCTTTACAGAAAGAGAGAATAAAATACAGTAGTCTTAATAGTAGAACCTGTGGATGGTGGAAAACGGTCGGAATCCGTTGCGGGACAAGGGATTTCTTTTCCACAGCCGATTGTGGGCAATCCGACGATTTCCACACGGGCTTTGTTGGAAAGCGGGTAAAAACCGGTTTTCCACAGTCCGGATTTCCACTTTCCACATGGCCTGTGGATGAAGTGCGGGCCTACAGCTTTGCGTTGATATTCGCGGTGATGTCGCGGATGTTGTCCATGGTCTCCTTGTCCTCCTTGGCCAGGAGGGCTTCGACCTTTTGCAGGGCGGAAAGAACGGTGGTGTGGTCGCGGCCGAATTCGCGGCCGATGGTCTTATAGCTCTGGTGGGTCAGGTCGCGGATCAGATACATGGCGATCTGGCGCGGCATGACGATGTTGTTGGATTTGAGCCGTCCGCGGAGCAGGTTTTCCTCCACGCTGTAGAAGCGGGAGACCTCCGCGATGATCAGCGCAGCCGTGGGCAGGTTGTGGCTGCCCTCGGTATACATATCCTTGATGGCGCGGGAGACGGAGGCCAGATCCAGCCGCATTCCGTCGAGCTCGTGATAGGCCTTGATGATGTTGACCGTGCCCTCCAGGGAGCGGACGTTGTTGGTGATGTTCTGGGCAATGTAGCTGCAGATATCGTCCGGGATCTCCAGACCGAGAGAGGCGGCCTTGTTCTGGATGATGGCCATTCTGGTCTCATAGTCGGGCGGGATGATGTCGCAGATCAGACCGCCCTCAAAACGGGTGCGCAGGCGGTCTGCCAGCAGCGGGATGTCCGCGGGCGGACGGTCCGAGGTCAGAACAATCTGCTTGCGGCTCTCAAAGAGCTCGTTGAAGGTATGGAAAAATTCCTCCTCGGTGGCGCTCTTGCCGCCGATGAACTGGATATCGTCCATCAGCAGAAGGTCGGCTTCGCGGTATTTGCGGCGGAACTCCACGTTTTTATGCTCGCGCAGGGCAGTGATCAGCTCGTTTGTAAACTGCTCGGAGGAAATGTAGATGATGTTGAAATCCGGCAGATTCTTTTGAATCTGGTTGGCGATGGCATAGAGCAGATGCGTTTTGCCCAGACCGGAGGGGCCGTAGATAAAGAGCGGGTTATAAGCCGTGGCTGGCTTGTCGGTGACGGCCAGGGCCGCGTTGTAGGCAAAGCGGTTGGAGGGGCCGACCACGAAGGATTCAAAGGTGAACTGCGGATTGAACTTGTTCGCGCCCTTTTCGCGCCGGCTGTTATATTCGTCCATTTCCTCCTCGCAGACCACGCGGATCTCATAGTCCTGCGCAGTCAGCTCCTGCATGGCGTCCTGGATATAGCCGAGGCAGCGGCGCTCAATGAAGTCCTTGCAGAACTCGGAAGGGGCGTAGACGGTCAGAACACGGTCCGTACAGTCGAGGACGTAGGACTGATCGAAATAGGTGGAAACGATCCCGGGCGTCAGCCGCTCGTCCAGATAGGCGATGACCTTGGCCCAGATAAAGGCGTTGGAATACATAAATGCACCCCCAGGGATAATAGTGAAACCTTGACCTGTCTATTCTACCACAAACGTCCCGATTTTACAAGGAATTTCTCCTCTTTTTTCCGCAAATTCTTTTTTAAAATGTATCCCCCTTGCAGATGCGACCCGGCCCGGTCACATTTTTGTGAAAAAAGACGAAAAAAAACGGAATTGCTCTTGCGCCGGGAAAGCGTTTCTGCTATGATGAAACGGAAGAAAAACGCCCGGTCGGATCGCCCGACCGGAGCCGAACGCAGGAAAAGAGGAAGACGCATGGAGCTGCGGCTGGATCTGCACGTACACTCCGCCCAGTCGATCGACGGGCAAATGTCTCTCGGCGAAATCATCGACGCCGCCCGCTCACGCGGTCTGGACGGGGTGGCAGTCTGCGAGCACGACCGGCTGTTTCAGCCGGACGAGGAGCTGGAGGTTCCGGAGGATTTTCTGCTGATCCCTGGCGAGGAATTCACGACGGAATTCGGTCACGTGCTCGGCTTGTTTCTGACGAAGGAGATCCGCTACCGCATGTGCGAGTACGGCGCGGCGGAGGAGGCCATTTTTGAAAACGTCGAGTATTTATGCGCGTCGATCCACGAGCAGGGCGGTCTCTGCGTGGTCGCCCATCCGTTCAAGTCCGACCGTTCCGCCGACCGCCTGCTGCCGATCCTGGGCTGGATCGACGGCATCGAGACGTGGAATGCCCGGGCCGGCAGCCGCTACCCCGAGGCAAACAGCATGGCCGCCCTTTTTGCGCGGATCCACCGCCTGCCCGCCTTCGCCGGCTCCGACGCCCATTTGAAGCAGGAGGTCGGAAACGGCTTCGTTACGGTCGAGGCAGAAGCGCGAAGCCCGGAAGCGGTCCGGGAGGCCCTGAAGCGCCTCGGGAATCCCGTTTCCGGAGATAACTGTCAGCGCAAGAATCTCGCAAAATCACAATATATATATTTAAAAAATACAAACGCCGGGTCGTTTCGTTATCTCAAGTGGTCCGCGTTCGCCCTGCGCTGTGCCGTTCGAGACCTGTTGCACCGGTAAATCGAGAGGCATCCGTTCCAAAATCGGACGCCTGCGGAATGTTTCACGTGAAACGTTCGCCGCAGGCGTCCATTTTTTCTTGCATTTTACAAAATGTGTGCTATAATCAAGAAAAACGGACAGACGGAGGTTTTCATGGGCAAAATCATCGCAATCGTCAATCAGAAGGGCGGCGTCGGCAAAACGACCACGGCGGTCAATCTGACGGCGGCCCTTCACGATCAGGGCAGGCGCGTCCTGCTCTGCGACTTCGATCCCCAAGCAAACGCCTCCTCCGGCATGGGCATTTCCCGCCGCGCAAGCCATACCTCCTATGACGTGATCATCGGCGCGATCCCGGCGGAAAAGGCCGTTGTCCATACGAATTGGGGAGACGTGATCCCCTCGTCCTCTGCCCTGGCCGGCGCGTCCGTGGAGCTGGCTGCAATGGAGAATCGGGAGTATATTCTGAAAGCCGCGCTTTCGCCGCTCAAGGCGGACTACGATTTCATCTTCATCGATTGCCCGCCCTCTCTGGAGCTTCTGACCCTGAACGGCCTGTGCGCCTGCGAGCAGATTCTGATCCCGGTCCAGTGTGAGTATTACGCCCTCGAGGGTCTTTCGGATCTGATGTCCACGATGCGGGCCGTCAAGAAGCGTCTGAATCCGAACCTTTCCATCTTCGGCGTCCTGCTGACGATGTACGACGCGCGGACCAATTTCTCCAATCAGGTCGCACAGGAGGTCCGCAAGCATTTCCCGGGCAAGGTCTTCCAGGCCATGATCCCGCGGAACGTCCGTCTGGCGGAGGCGCCCAGCTACGGCGAGCCCGTGACCGCCTATGACCGCCACAGCCGCGGCGCGCGCGCCTATCGGGACATCGCGGAAGAAATCATCCGACAAGGATAGGAGTAACTATGAAAAAAAAGCAAACCGGCCTTGGCCGCGGGCTGAGCGCCCTGATCGACGACGCGGCGCTGGCCGAAGCCTCCGGCGAGATTCGCAGCCTGCCTCTGCACAAGATCGAGCCGAATCCCCTGCAGCCGCGCCGGGAATTTGACCCGGAGGCCCTGCAGACGCTGGCGGATTCCATCGCCGCCCACGGTCTGATCCAGCCGCTGAGCGTCCGTGAGATGCCGAACGGCTACTATCAGATCATCGCCGGCGAGCGCCGCTGGCGGGCCGCCCGTATGGCGAATCTCGACGAGGTTCCGGTCCTGGTCCTGGACGCGGACGACCGCACGGTGATGGAGCTGGCGCTGGTCGAAAACCTCCAGCGCGAGGATCTGAACCCGATGGAAGAGGCGGCCGGCTTCCAGACGCTGATGGACGAATACGGACTGACGCAGGAGACCATCGCGGAGCGCGTGGGTCGTTCCCGGTCCGCAGTTGCCAACAGTCTGCGCCTGCTCAGCCTATCCGACGAGCTGGCCGATCTGGTCCGCAGCGGGACCCTTTCCGCCGGACACGCCAGAGCCCTTTTGAGTCTCAAGGACGAAAAGCTCCGCCGCCAGGCCGCCCAGCGGATTATGGCGCTCCAGCTCTCCGTCCGCCAGGCGGAGACCCTGTGCCGAAATCTCGGCAAGCCGAAGCAGAAGCCGGTCGAACAGCCGCTGACGGTGGACTACATTGCCGAGTGTGAAAAATCCCTGAGCCGTCACCTCGGACGGAAGGTGAAAATCGTCAACGGCAAGCGCAAGGGCCGCTTCGAGCTTGAATTCTACGGACCCGAGGACCTGAACCGTCTTTTGTTCGCCTTGCAAAAGACGCCCATCAAGGAGGAAACGAAAGATGGCTGAAACCGAAAAGAAAAAGACGGAAGACACGGGCGAGGAAGCCCTCTCCCGCAAACGCCGCACCGCTCTGGTCAGCTACCTGGCCATCCTGTTCGCGGTCGCCTTCCTGTTGGTGGCGCTCTCCATGGTGATCGAGAACAAGCGTCTGCAATCGACCAACGCCGCGATCAAGAACGACAGCCAGAAGACCTCTGCAAATCTGAACAAGACCATCACCGATATGCAGACCGAAAACGACGAGCTGACGGAGCAGATCTCGGCCCTGCAGCAGCAGTTGGACGAGCTTCAGACCGAGGCAGACCGCCAGGCAGCCGAGGCCGAAACTCAAATCTCCGCGCTGACGGCGGAGCGCGACGGTCTTCAGGAGGAAAAAACCGCGCTCGAGGCCGACAAGGCCGACTTGAACGAAGCGCTTGCCGTAGCCCAGCAGAGGGCCGACGAGGCCGTCGAGGTCAGCGAGCTGCTGCAGAAGGCCATCGCCGCCAACGACGAGGGAAAGCACAAGACGCTGAAAAACTGTCTGGAAAAAATCGAGCCGCTCAAGGACCTGCTCTCGCCGAGCGAGCTGGAATGGTACGAGAGCCTGATCATGGATTAAAAATCTGAATCAATCGAGGATAAGCATATGTTGGATATCAAACGAATCAAGGAAAACCCCGAAGAGGTCAAGCGTCTGCTCCGCGCCAAGGAGGTAGACTGCGACGAGGCCGTGGACAAGATTCTGGAGCTCGACCGCAAGCGCCGCGAGCTCATCGCCTCCACCGAGGCCAAAAAGGCCGAGCAGAACAAGGTCAGCAAGCAGATTCCCATTCTCAAGAAGGCGGGCGAGGACGTCGCCCCCATTTTCAAGCAGATGGGCGAGCTCAAGGCCCAGATCGCAGAAAACGACAAGGCGCTGACCGACGTCGAGTCCGAGTACCGGACCTGGATGCTCTCCCTGCCGAACCTGCCCGACCCCGACCTCAAGCCCGGCGGCAAGGAGAACAACGAGCCCCTGCGCTACTACGGCAAGCCCCATGAATTCGACTTCGAGCCGAAGCATCACGTCGATCTGTGCACCGATCTGGGTCTGATCGACTACGAGCGCGGAACCAAGCTGGCCGGTACCGGCTTCTGGATCTATACCGGCCTGGGCGCGCGTCTGGAGTGGGCCCTGCTCAACTACTTCATGGATTGCCACCTGCACGACGGCTATGAAATGGTGATCCTGCCCCACATGCTCGAGTACCAGTGCGGCGAGACTGCGGGCCAGTTCCCGAAGTTTGCCGACGAGGTCTATAAGATCGCCAACCCCACGGATGAGCGGATGCACTTCATGCTTCCCACGGCGGAGACGGCCCTGGCCTCCTTCCACCGCGGCGAGATTCTGAACGAATCCGATCTGCCCCATAAGCTCTTTGCCTACACGCCCTGCTTCCGCCGGGAGGCCGGGTCCCATCGCGCCGACGAGCGCGGCATGGTGCGCGGCCATCAGTTCAATAAGATCGAAATGTTCCAGTATACCCTGCCCGAGAAGTCCGACGAGGCCTTTGAGGAGCTGGTCCGCAAGGCCGAGAATCTGGTCAAGGGTCTGGGCTTCCATTTCCGTACCGTCAAGCTGGCGGCAGGCGACTGCTCCGCCTCCATGGCCCGGACCTACGACATCGAGATCCAGATCCCGTCCATGAACGGCTACAAGGAGGTCTCCTCCGTCTCCAACGCCCGGGATTATCAGGCGCGGCGCGGCAATATCCGGTTCCGCCGCGAAGCGACCGGCAAGATCGAATTCGTTCACACCCTGAACGGCTCCGGCCTGGCTACGTCCCGGATCTTCCCCGCCATGGTCGAGCAGAATCAGCGCGCCGACGGCTCCATCGTCGTCCCGGAGGTTCTGCGGAAGTACCTGGGCGGTCTGGAGCTGATTACGAAATAACCGGCCCTCGGCCGATTATGAAATCTTTGAGAAAGGAGGAAAACAAATATGGCAAAAGAAGGCAAGAAGGGCTTTATTCAGGAGTTCAAGGAATTTGCAATCTCCGGCAACCTCTTTGATATGGCAGTCGGCGTTCTGATCGGCGGCATGTTCAAGGGTCTGGTAGACTCCTTCACGAAGAACATCCTGATGCCTATCGTCGGCATCTTCACCGGCGGCGTCGATTTCAACAACTGGAAGATCGAGCTTCCCTCCCTCTTCAAGAAGGCTGTTGAGGCCGCTCCCGTGGAAGGCGTCGAAGTGGCGGAGGCCACCAAGGAGGCTGCCGAAGCCGGCAACTACCTGACCTACGGTACCTTCATCTCCGAGGTCATCAGCTTCCTGATCCTGATGCTGGTGGTCTTCCTGATGGTCCGGGGCATCAACAAGCTCCGCAAGGCCGCTGAGGCGAAGAAGGCGAAGGAGGAAGAAAAGAAGGAAGAACCCGCTCCCGAGCCCACTGCAGAAGAAAAGCTCCTCATCGAGATCCGCGACCTGCTCGCGCAGAAAAAGTAAACAGACAACACCTGAACAGGAGCATACAGCAAGATTGCTGTGTGCTCCTTTCCCATATAAGTCCCAAGAAAATATTATTTGCAAAAAGGGTATGAAAATCGTCGGATTTGTGGTAATCTAAGCAGGAAGAAGCCTTGTCTTCTGATGGGAACCGTTTTTATGACCAATCGAAAGGAGTGCGCCATGAAAATCAAAAAACTGATCAGCCTTTTGCTTGCGCTGATCCTGTTTGCGTGCAGCGCCGTTCCGGCGCAGGCTGCGGATCAGCCGGCTGAGCTGCCGTTTACGGACGTTCCGAAAGACGCCTGGTACTATCACGCCGTCTCGGTGTGCTGGTCGGAGGGCATTCTGCAGGGCGTTTCGGAGACGAAATTCGACCCGTCTGCCAGCGTGACGCGGGAGATGGTGGCAATGATCCTCTACCGGATCGCCGGCGGCGAGCCGATACCCTATGAGCCGATCTTTTCAGACGTCCCGGAGGGTGCATGGTACAGCGACGCGATCATCTGGGATTACCGGCAGGGACTTGTGAAGGGCGTCAAGCCCGCGACGGAGACGGCGCCTGCGGTCTTCGGCCTCGGAAGATTGACGACCCGCGAGCAGATCATGACCTTCCTCTACCGCCTTGCCGGCGAACCGGAGCTGACGGGCAGCCTCTCCGCCTATCAGGATGGGGGACTGGTCAGCGGCTACGCGAAGAATGCAATGACCTGGGCGACGCAGGAGTATATCCTGCTCGGCAATCTGCAGCACTATAGACTGTATCTGCGTCCGCAGGATAACTGCACCCGCGCCGAGCTGGCCCAGATCCTGCTCCGCTACCTGCATCCGGAGGAACGGAAGGAATTCAACCCGCCCCCCCTTGCCGAAACCCCGGTCAAGCTGAGCGGAAAGGCGACGATCAACACGACCCAGGTGCCGCAGCTCTACGGGCAGACCTCCGGCGTTGCCGTGACGAGCGCCCTGATCAAGGCGTCGGATCTGAAGCTGTTCTGGCCGGACGTGACCCTGAAGCAAAAAACCTCCAACGGGAAATACACCTGCACGGTCCGCCTCGGCGGCAAGACCTTCCAGTATACGAACGAAACCGGCGGCGCGGCCTTTGACGGAGACGACTGGTATCTGCCCTGCCGGGATTTCCCGATGTCCTTTGGATATACCGAGTACCTCGACAGCAGCGAAAACCACGTTTTCTACACGAAGCCCCTTGTCAAGCTGAGCGGAAAGGCAACGATCAACGGGATCGCAGTGCCGCAGCTCTACGGACGGACCTCCGGCGTTGCCGTGACGAGCGCCATGCTCAAGTCGTCCGATCTCAAGCTGTTCTGGTCGGATGCGACCTGCACGAAGACGGCCTCCAACGGGAAATTGGTCTGCACGGTCCGCCTCGGCGGGAAAGTCTTCCAGTATACGAACGGAACCGACGGCGTCCTCTATGACGGGAAGGACTGGTATCTGCCCTGCCGGGCGTTCCCGAAGGCCTTCGGCTATTCCGAGTATCTCGACAGCAAGGAAAACCACGTCTTCTACACGCCCCTGCCGGACGTTTCCAAAATCCCGAGCGGACGAAAGGTTCCGGTCCTGATGTACCACGCAACCGGCGAGCCCTTCACCGGCGGCATCACGGAGCTGTTCGTGTCGGCGGCCAATCTGGAAGCCCAGCTCAAATATATCAAGCAGAACGGCTTCTCCGCGATCTGGTTCGAGGACCTGCCCAAGCTCTCCTCCTACCAAAAGCCCGTGATCCTGACCTTCGACGACGGCTACAAGGACAACTATACCGTTCTCTTCCCCCTGCTCAAGAAGTACAACGTCAAGGCGACGATCTTCATCTTCCCGAACAACATCGGCACGAACAACAACTTCCTGACCTGGGATATGGTGCGCGAGATGCAGGCCTCCGGCCTGGTCTCCTTCCAGAGCCACACGATGTCGCACAGCGATCTGGACTCCTTATCTGAGGCGAAGCAGAGAACCGAGCTGGAAGAATCCAAGCGGATCATCACGGAAAAGACCGGCCGGGAGTGCTTCGTGCTCTGCTATCCAAGCGGGAAATACAACAACACGACGCTCTATCTGGCAAAGCAAAGCTACCTCTTCGGCATCAAAATGAACGGCAACCTCTACACGACCGGCACGAACCGCTTCCTGGTCCCCCGGTACTACGTCGCCCGCTCCACCTCCTTGTCTGCGTTTGCCTCGATGATCACGCACTAAGCGAAAACAAAAACGACCGGAAGCGGTTTCCTGCCGCTTCCGGTCGTTGTCCGTTCAACCCTCGTTTGGAGCTTTGCTTCGTTTGAGAATGCCCGTCCCGTCAAATTCGGGAACGTATTCGAGGCTTGCAGCCTCCGGTCCCTGCAAAAAGCCTGCGTCCAGCCCCAGAAGGTACATCCAGGAGAGGACCGTGTCGTATTCCTCCCGCGTGATCCGACGGTCGAAGGGCGGAACCTTAGCCGCGGGACCCATCGGCACGTACTGGCTCATCAGCGAGACCAGAACGGCGCCCTTCGGGAAGGTCTTTGCAATCCATTCCAGCACGCCGATTGAGTTGTCCACCTGACCGGGCAGGATCAGGTGCCGGATCAGCACGCCGCGCCTGAGCAGTCCGTCCTCGACCACGCAGGGACCGGTCTGGCGGTACATCTCCGAAATTGCCGCCTTCGCGACCTCCACGTAGTCCGGCGCAGCCGAGAGGACGCGGGCGAGGCCGGGGTCGCTGTATTTCATGTCCGGCAGCCAGACGTCCACGCAGCCCTCCAGCGCCCGCAGGGTCTCCACGCGCTCGTAGCCGCCGCAGTTGTAGACGACGGGAACCGGCAGCCTCGGCTCCAGAGCCGGGAGCAGATCGGGCAGGAAGTGGGTCGGCGTCACCAGATTGATATTATGATGACCTTCCGCGATCAATTCCTCGAAAATCTCCCGCAGGCGGGCGGCGTTCAGACGGAAGCCGTGCTTCTGCGTGGAGATCTCGTAGTTTTGGCAGAATTTACAGCGAAGGGTACAGCCGGAGAAGAAGACGGCGCCGGAGCCGTATTCGCCGGAGATCACCGGCTCCTCCCAATAGTGCCCGGCGGCCCGCGCCGCGACCGGATAATCCGGCATTCCGCAGAAGCCCCGTTCCCCGGCGGTGCGGTCTGCGCCGCACATGCGCGGACAGAGGTTACAGTGTTCATAGGTCAAAGACAATTCAGCTCACCTTGCAAACCTGAAATCAAAAGTGCCGCCATTGTACCACACAAGGCTCAAAAATGCAATATGGACTTCCAACCGCATTTGTGGTATAGTTAGGAAAAACAGCGTGCGCCGATGGAACCGCGCAGAGAAATTGTTTCACGTGAAACAAAAGGAGCCAGTTATGCTGAAAATCGGTCAAAAAGCAACGGTGGAGATCACCGGTTATACCTCTGAGGGCCTGGGCGTCTGCCGGATCGACGGCTGTGCGGTCTTCGTTCCGAACGCGATCCGCGGCGAGGTCTGCGAGGTCGCGGTCTCCTACGTCAGCCGCAACAGCGCCCAGGCGAAGCTGACGAAGCTCCTCGAGCCCTCCGCACACCGGATGTCCCGCCGCCTCTGCCCCGACAGTAAGCGCTGCGGCGGCTGTGCCCTGCACCATATGGACTACGCGGAGGAGCTTTGCTTCAAGGCGCAAAAGGTCACAGACGCCCTGAACCGCATCGGCGGGCAGAGTCTGAACACCGTGCCGATTCTCGGCGGCGATGGCGAAATACATTGCTTTGCAGAAAAAGAAACTGTAGGGCGGCCTGACCCCAGGCCGCCGCATCCCTGTGCCGACGCGCCGGTAGAGCATGTAGGGACAAACCGCGCTTGTCCGCTCCAGTCTGAAACAAATCCCGCAGCGCATCGGCGTGCGCCGCTGCCGGACGATTCTGCTGCCGGGTCGGCGCACCCTCCCATTCCGCTCGCCTGCCTCTCCTATCGGAACAAGGCCCAGTACCCGGTGCAGGAACAAAACGGGAAGGTCACGGCAGGCTTCTACCGGCAGCGGACCCACGAGGTCATCCCGATCGAGCGCTGCGCCATCCTTCCGCCGGAGTTTGACGCGGCGAAGGAGGCCGTCCTCCGCTGGGCGAACGAAAACCGCGTCCCCGCCTACGACGAGGCGACCGGAAAAGGGCTGCTCCGTCATATCTATCTGCGGCGGGGCGTCCGTACCGGGCAGATCATGGTCTGCATCGTGGCGGCGGCCGACCGCCTCCCGCAGACCGACCGCCTGCTCGCCGGCCTCCGACAGTCGGTCCCCGGCCTGCAGTCCGTCGTCCTTGCCGTCAATCAAAGGCCCGGCAACGCGATCCTGGGCGACGAATTCCATACGCTTTTCGGTGCCGACGCGATTGAGGACGAGCTCTGCGGCTTCCGTTTCCGGCTCTCGCCGCGGTCGTTCTATCAGGTCAACCCGGCCCAGGCCGAGCGCCTGTACGAGCTGGCCGTCTCCCTGGCGGATCTGAAACGGAACGAGACCGTCCTGGATCTCTACTGCGGTACGGGTACGATCACGCTGGCCCTCTCCCGTGCCGCGGGTAAGGCCGTGGGCGTGGAGATCGTCCCCCAGGCCATTGAAGACGCGAAGGAAAACGCCCGGCGAAACGGGGTTGAAAATACGGAATTCTTCTGCGCGGACGCCTCCGAGGCGGCCCGTCGCTTTGCGGCGAAGGGTACCCGCCCGGACTGTATCGTCGTCGACCCGCCCCGCAAGGGCCTGGCCCCGGACGTGATCGACGCCATTGCCGAAATGTCCCCGGCCCGCCTCGTCTACGTGAGCTGCGATCCCGCCACCCTCGCCCGCGACGTCAGCCTCCTGACCGCCCGCGGCTACGATCTGAAGTCCGCCGAAGCCGTAGACATGTTCCCCCGGACGTTCCATGTGGAGACGGTTGTTCAATTGGTCAGAAAAAATCCGGATATGACCGTCAGCGTGACCCTCAATTTGGAAGACGCTGACCTGACCGCTTCCGAGGCAAAGGCCACCTACGACCAGATCAAGGCCTACGTCCAGGAAACCTTCGGCCTCCGCGTCACCAGCCTCCAGATCGCCCAAACCAAACGCAAGCTCGGCCTCCCCACCGGCGAGCATTATAACCTCTCCCAAAAGGAAAACCAGGTCATTCCCAACTGCCCGCCGGAAAAAGAAGCGGCAATTCGGGAAGCATTTAGATTTTTTAGAATGATGGCGGATGTATAAAAAGGAATGTTGTCAGATGAATCAAATAAATTTTGACACTATAAAAGATCAACTGATGAAAAGCTGTATTGTGAATGGTGGGATAGGATCTCTTCAGGAAATCGAGGAGATGGGGGTATTAGAATTTGGAAAGCGTGCAAAAATTAACATGCCTGATAAACTCTATAAATACTATTCGAATCTTGACACCGAGTTGCCGGACGGGTCAACAGTCAATTATTCTCAGCAAGCATTGATTAATAATACTGTGTACATGCAAACGCCCACTGCGTTTGATGACGTGTATGATTCTGATATTTCAATTGATCATGGAGAATATGAACGTCTTAGAGTGATGGAGTACTGTAGACGTTGCGGTATCGATGTAAAAGAGAACTGGACAAACCAGGAAGCTGGCGATGCTCTGGTAAAGACACTATGGCCATTCTATCTCGAAAAGGCTCTGGAAAAAGCGTTTATTGTTGCTCCTGCGAATGAATTGGAAAGACTATCCAACCGGAACTTTTGCTTAACAGTATTAGTTAAGAGCCAATCCGCAGATAATTTTGGGATAGCGGTATCAGATGCTATCACGGAAGAATATCAGAAATACAGTGAGTACCTAAAAACCATATTTAGAACAGCGTGCTTTGCGACATCACCGTATTCTCAGCTGATGTGGGGAGGAAGTTATGCAGATCAACATAGAGGGTTTTGTGTAGAATATACTGTCTGCCCACAGGACAAGGTTTATGAAAATATTTATTTGCAGCTATTCCCAATGATCTACTGTAAAACCCGCCCCGATGTGACAGCAAAACTGGTACAAGCAAAGGACAAGGAACCAACAGATGAGTATTTGTGGGATGTCTATTTCCATGGGGCATTAAGGAAAAGTATTGATTGGGCGTATCAGAACGAATGGAGATTGTTATTGCCTCTAGGAAAGAACAGTAGCGACTATAATGTCACATTCTTTCCGATTACAAAAGTGTTCTTAGGGAATAGGATGACGGCTCAAAACAGGAAGATTATTATCGATATATGCAAACGCAGAAATATTCCTTACGTTGGAGTTAAAAGAAATCCGAAACTATTTGAAATGCAAGACTGTGAAGTATTGTGTGAGAATTGCTCCAATTTTCTCAACATACATCAATAATTCAAAAAAACTGTTTCGCACATTCGACAAGCTCGCCTCCCTCGGCTATAATAGGGCCGAAGGAGGCGAGCTTGTTATGAAACGGGAGAAACGGTATTTGGTGTTGGATTCGCTTGAGTGGCGGCTGGCGATTGTGGGGATGAACCACTTTCGGAACAACCTGCTTCGGACAGGAAAACCAACGGAAGATGTAGACGCCCTGTTGCTTAAGCTGATAAATTCCAAAGCAAAACGTCGCAAATGAAGAAACCTCCCGTAGCGGCGCACATTTAAGTGACTGCCCAAATATGCAAGCTATAGCGCAGCAAATTTGGCTGCCAGAACTTATGCGCAGCAGTGTGCCAGATAAAGCTCCCGCCGTAGCGGCGCACATTGTGCGCCATAAAAAACGAATGGAGGTATGCAAAATGCTGGAATTGATGTACCATTGGGAAGGCGACTATTTGATCCCGGACCTGGACCCGCCGGAAGCGCCGCGGATCGGTAAATACGGCACCATGCGGCACAACTATCTGCGGGACTATCACACAGGCATCTTCGACGGGATGCTGCTGACCGGCAAGCTGAACGCCCACCTGGAGGAGGTGGACCGCGAGGCCAACGAAATGATGGAGCAATTGACTACCCAAATGGCAAAAGCCGAAGGCGTCACCGAGCAACTCAAGGCCGCCGACCAAATGGCCTGGGTCGGCGCCATGAACAACATCAAGGCCAGAGCAGAGGAAATTGTCCTGAGAGAATTGATTTACGCATAACTCGAATGTAGCCAGTAGAAGCAAAATAACGCTTCTACTGGTTAACAATTTGAGTTGCTGGTTACAGGCCAAATGAAAATCCTATTATTTGTTCTTTATATACAATTATGAACTAATCTTTTTAAACTGCTCGCTTTTTGCTTGTCGTTCTTCAATGATTCTTCGCTTGACTGTAGAGCATACGCTTTGGATATCTGGCATCAGCCGATAGTTGTTAATTCCAATTGTGTCTAAGTAAGCAAGAAGGTCTGGGCGAATATCTTTATGAATTTTAATTAGTGAAGTGTTTTCCTCAATAATTGTCCTGTGCCTATTGGCATTTAAAGTATATGGGAACATGAATAGTCCTTGCTGCATAACAATTCTTTGGCTACATTGGTTCGCATCAACAAACAAGATACGGTTTTCAGAGAGCTTTTCAATAACATTATTACTAAACTCTTTGAATCTCCCCATATCAGTATTTTTGCTCTCTGGATACGTTTCGTCGAATACTTTTTTTAGATATTTTAAGATTACAGCAATGCCTGTGTTATTATCATCAGTTGGCTCAGACAGGCCGTTGATAACTCGTGCGAGAGATTGAATCATGTTTTTGCATTGAATTGCAAATGAAGAGGCTTGAAATAAAGAATCATCATTGTAGAATGGCAATACACGAAAGAATATTTGTTCATTTAGTGACGCATAACGGATATAATAGAATGTTTTATCATCTTCATTTTTGTAATTCGTGCTTTTTGGCATAAATAACGAAAAAGATAGGGCAATAAATGGATTGTAAGTAAAATCTAGCAAACGCGTTGGCAAACCATAATGCTGAGCGTAGGACATGAAATCAATAGGATTATTCGCAGAGAAGTATTGGAGTCCGTATCTTTCAAATTCACTAAGTAGAGCAATCTCGTGAGTGCTCCAATCTTTATCTCGTATAATATTTGGGGTCAGTTCAGCTTGTTTGCCATATCCGCGAAACACATAATTCTTATGAACAGCCAATGACGTTAAAAATGATATCAAATCGTCTGACTTATAAAACTCCATCGGTGTATTTTTATCTCCCATAATGAGGCCCTCTCTCTTTATGTCTAAATTGGATCAACTATTAATTGAATGCTAATTCATAGTGTAGTAGTTGTTTCATTTTATTTCTTGTTCCAATCCACGAAATATTTCTGAATGGAAGAATTCCTCAATCGGCATATCCAGGCCGTCACAGAGCTTTTTGATTGTGGAGATCGTGACGCTTTTGTTTCTGCCGCTGACTATGTTGTTCACTGTCGATTGTGTCACGCCGCTCATAGTGCAGAGCTTGTTGATGGAAATGTCCCGTTCCCGGCAGAGCTCCAGGATCCGTTCTTTGACTGCTTCGCCAACATTCATCGGTATCACCTCATGCAGATGATACCGATTTTCTCTTGCAAAGTTTAACTCATTAGAGTTATAATAACTCAAAAGGGGTGAAAAGTTGTGAGAGAACGAATTTGCTGCGGGTTTGGGCATCGAGTCCTGCTGATGGACGTGGAAAAGCCACTCCGGGAGGTGTTGGAGCGGCTGGTGGCAGAGCGGGGCGTGAGGGTGTTCTATGCCGGTGGGATGGGAGAATTTGATGAGCTGTTCGCCCGGACGGTACGGAGTATGAAGCGGGATTGCCCTTTCCTCCGGCTGGTGCTGGCATTGCCTTATCTGACAGAGCGCCTCAACATGGACAAGGTGTTCTATGAAGCTCTCTACGATGAGATCCTGATCCCGGCGGAGCTGGAGGGCGTTCACCCCAAAGCGGCAATCGGTCTGCGGAACCGGTGGATGGTGGATCGCAGCGACATTGTAATCGCCGCCCTGCACCGGAATTTTGGTGGCGCGGCAGATGCGGT
>JAEEGG010003253.1_pt1 | contig 40647 bp, 26 predicted proteins | sample 9134161 | NCBI WGS metagenome assembly JAEEGG01 (sample SAMN16246543, study PRJNA631951) | gut metagenome | biome: gut microbiome; feature: rumen; material: CR-attached | host: Bos | place: Iran: Karaj | collected 2018-10 | reverse complement strand
CCATAGCCGCCCAACAGAATACTGTGTCGGGTCGTGTTGTCGACTCCGAGACGAAGGAAGCTCTGCAGAAGACCACCCTCCAATTATATAGAATAGGTGGAAAGGACACAACCTTCGTCACCGGTGCATTCGCCGATGCGCGCGGTAACTTCACGCTCAGCGGTGTCTCGACGGGCAATTATCTGCTGAAGTTCAGTTTCTTAGGCTATAAGACGCTGTCGAGATCGGTCACAAAGGGCCGTCAGGCGTTGAACCTTGGAACGGTGATCATGGAGCCTGACGCCGTGCAGCTGAACGAGGCCGTGGTGACGGCCAACATTCCGAAGATGGTCATCAAGGACGACACCGTGGTCTACAACGCCGATGCCTTCCGCGTGCCTGAGGGCTCGGTGATTGAGGCACTGGTCGAGATGCTGCCGGGCGCAAAAATCGATGATGACGGAAAGATAAGCATTAACGGCAAGGACGTGAGGCGATTCAAGCTCGACGGGCGCGACTTCATGACCGGCAACAACGACGCCGTGATGAAGAACCTGCCCTCGTACGTTATAGATAAGGTGAAAGCCTACGACGAGAAGAGCGACCTGAGCCGCATGACGGGAGTCGACGACGGCAACGACGACTTCGTGCTGGAGTTCACCACGAAGCGCAGTGCCCGCAACGGCATTCAGGCCAACCCCGACTTGGGTATCGGTACCGACGGCCGCTACGGTTTCCGCCTGACGGCCATGAAGCCCTTCGGCGACGTGCGCTACACGTTCATGGGCAATGCCAACAACGTAAACGACCGTAACTTCTCGGGACGCGGCGGGCGCGGACGCGGCAACGGCAACGGTCAGCGCGAGACCAAGACCGGCGCCCTCGATGCCAGCTATGAGAGCCAGCGCAAGCCCAACGGCGCCAACCTCAGAATGAGCGGTCGCGTGACGTGGACCCGCAACGATGCCGACAACTGGAACCGTACCGGTTCGGAGAACTTCGTCAACACGCGCGGCGGTGCCTTCTCGAACAGCACCAGTCAGAGCTACTCGCGCAACAACAACTGGACGGGAAACATGAACATCCAGTGGCAAATCGACACACTGACCAACGTGTCGTTCCGCCCCAACGTGAGCTTCTCAAGCAACGACAGCCGCTCGTTCTCAAACAACGCCTCGTTCAACGCCAATCCCTTCGACTACGTCACCGATGCCCTCAGCGATGAAAGCATCCAGAGGCTGGACGATCAGAACCTCGTCGTGAACAGGCGTCAGGGCAAATCGCTGGGACACGGCTCCAACAAGAACCTCAGCACGCAGGCCCAACTGTATCGCCGCTTCGGCAACCGTGGTCGCAACATTGCCGTCAGCGGCAACATCAACTACAGCGACGGCGACAACCGCAATGCCAACCTCTCGGCCGTTCACCTGTACCAGCAGTTCGACCGCTTCGGCAACGACTCCAGCTTGCCTTAATCACCTTTTTGCTATCAGGCAGGACAAAGACATAGTACTCAAATTGATCAAGATGCTGATAGGAGAAGATGCCATCGACGTGGAACCCATGAGATGTGACAGGGCACTCACATACATCTCGTTCGAAGTAACAAGTACCAGGGATTATTTGAATGAGAAACTTGTAAAAAGAGGGGCGAATTGTACTTCGGTGGATGCTGCTATTGTGGCTGTTATGAAAGACGGCACGAAAATGCTCGTCCCGATTGAATGGAAATATACCGAAGGGAATGAATATAATATCGACAAGTCTGGAACAGAAGGAAGGGGAAAGGAACGGCTCCGCAGATATTCCCAATTGATTGACAGTTCCAGTCAGTTAGTCACCATTCCCAATAGTTATCTTCACACCATCTACTTTGTGGAGCCGTTTTACCAGCTGATGCGCCAAACACTATGGGCAGAACAAGTGATAGCGCATAAGGAACAGGAACTTATCAAGGCTGACGATTTCATTCATGTGCATGTCATGCCTAAAGAAAATGAACAGCTCCTATATCGGAAATACAAATACTCGGAAAGGGGATTGGAAGATACATGGCGGTCACAGATCTCTAACCAGAAAAAGTATAAGTGGGCCACTCCAGAAGAGATAGCCCATCTTATAAGTCAGTCAAGCAAATATGCAGAACTTGTTGAATACCTAAATGTCAGATACGGATATGATCGATGAGGTCGATTAATCTATCTGGAATATTCTGTATGCTAACGCCCGTAAAAGCAGCCAGATGAAATTGGATGCGAATACTATAGGTAAGAGGTATATCAGCAGTTTTGTACCACTGGTAACATCCAACTGCGACCACACGATATATACTATCGAAGCAAATGCCATTAATATAATGTATATTGCTTCTGACAGAGACACACTGAAAACCTTCGATTTTTCCTTATTTTGATTTTCATTGGCGGTGAAATGGTTCCAAACCATCATCCCATAATAAATGATTTCTAAGATAATAGCAATGGTCATATAAGTCACTGTTTCATCATTGTCTGGTGTTTTCCAAAACTTAAACCAGCATATGAATCCACAGAGGACAGTTGTTCCTAAAATGCAAATTATTGACCAGAACGGCATAGAAGGTATAATGATGCGATTTTGTTCCTCGATGGCCTGAGCAAACAACTTGCCTTGTTTACTTTCAAGCGTGTTGATGCTCTCTTCGTATTCACGCTTCAGTTTGTCAAGTGCCTGCCTGTGAGTAGCCTCGATAGTTTCAACTTTATTCTTCAGGCCGTCCATATGGGCATCAACCTGTCCGACAAAATCTCCTTCCAGGTATTCTTCCATTTCCTTCTTGATGGAGCCTCCTGCATTCTGCAGAATTTCCACAGCTGATGCAGACAAATCAACCCCCTGTTCTTTAAGTTCTGATATATCCTTCAGCATGGCATCGGTGTTGCTGCCTGCCTCCCAGATCTTAATTTTTACCTTTGTAATTTCTTGGGCGACAGCTTTAAGAGCATTGGTGTCCGCAGTCCGCTGTTCCTCATAGGCCTTTCGTCGCTCATCATCACAGGCAACAAAAGCTTCCATTTTCTCCATCCTGTCAATAATTGAAGAAACTTTCTCCAGATACTCCATATTAAGATCTGGAGCCTGATCAGGATTTACCGATGGCAATGCACCCGATGTTGGCGGTACATAACCGCTAACATCATGTCCGCCATACATGTTTCTATTTTCTGCCATAGACATTATTTATTATTTCCGTTTCCATCCGCTACGTCTTCCATGGAAGACATTTTTCTTCCACCACTCCCATTCATCATCTTTCTTCTTCATTAGGTCATTGTTGCCGCCACCTCCGGCACCACCGACAGACGGCACATAAGAAGGAATTGGGAATAGAGCAATAGCCGACAATGCTCCATCAACAGCCTTTTCGTCGAAGGCACTCAACAGATCACGTGCTGACAACTCCAGACCAGACTCTGTATTGGTTGCAAAGCCTCTGCTAATGGCATTGGCAATGATTCCTGGCATTATATCGGCACGTTCATCAGCATCTAACACATTAAAGGTAGACTTGGCAAACTTTTGCAACACATCCAATGTCTTGTCGATAGCAGACTTGCGTTCTTGTTCGCCCTGAGTAGGTTCGCGCATTATCACAGGAGACTGGATTGCCGATCTCTGCGAGGTGGATTTCGGCAAGGCGATGTTGTGTGCAACAGGCTGTTTCGTCTGCACTTGCCCTACTGCAAGCTTGTTCTTGGCCGTTGGCTGTTGCTTAAGCTTTTCCTGCTCCCGCTTGATACGCTCATATTCACGTAGGATCTTCAAGGCCGTGACATTGGCACCGACCTGAGAAGCGTTATATGTCCTGCCATCGCATTTAACGTTATATCTGACCACGTCATCCTTGGAGTCGCGTATCAGTTCAAGTTGATAACGGCCCGAGGACTCCATCATTGCTTTGAACTTCATCCAATCGAACTTCGGTGTGTCCATCTTACGCAGCACATCATAGATTGCATCCTTGATTTCTTCCTTACGGTCTGCTGTGATGTTCGCTACCTTCTGGCCGAGCTGGTTAGCAGTATAAACACTGTTACCCCGTTTGACGGAATAACTATCGACCTTCCCGTTCTTGTCATGGTGGTACTGAAGCTCATAGTGTCGTTCATGACCTTTGTAGTCCTTGAATGTCTGTGCTTCAACCTTGGATTTGAAGTTAGGAAGGTCGATGTCATTGCGGTTAAACTCTTCCATAATGGAGTTGATGACATTATTGATTTCCTCAATGTGTGCGGCCTGAATGTCCTCCGCCTTCTTCCATCCACGACTTATATTAAGTTTCTCGCATGCCTGAGCAGACTTCTTGGCGATGTCAGTATCGCAGTTAAGCTGATTGTCCTCAGTATAGCGTGATATTGTTATGTGAAGATGGAGAATCCCACTTTTGGAATCCCTATGCAGAAATGCAAACCACTTGCTGTTCTTCAAGTTAGTTTTGGGTACAGGGAACTTCACCGGCTCACCGTTCTCGTCACGGATCCAGTCCTTGGTCTTGGGGTCTCGTCTCTGCTTGTATAGCTGAATGTCGTCGATGTTGTCAATAAGTTCCTCGGCAGCCTTCATCCAATCATCGTGAGTCCATCCGATAGACTCTTCAGCAGATGGTGAAAACTCTATAACAATGGTGTCGCGTGTGACATCCTTACCTTTGCGGACATAATCACGGCCAGCCTCTTGCAGTTCCAACCATAGGTCATCAAGTTGTGTCGGCTCGAAGATAAGGTCAATGTTCCCGACCATATTCTTGGCCCCAACAAACTCTGCTGTGGGGATGCCATTCTCATCTTTTTTCTGCGAGTATTCTGTGTACGCTTTTCCATGCGGAATACTTCGTCCTACTGCTGTTGCCATATTAGAATCTCCTTATCCATTTATTTAAAAAATCAAGCTCCTTCATGATGCCTTTAGACCATGTTTTAAGGAAGCCAATATCCCACAGTTTTTTCATGCGTTCATCCTGCGTCCAACGTTGTGCAGAGATGAAAGCAAAAAACTTCTTCAAGTCATCACGCACTGCCATCAACTCACGACGAAATTCTCTGTCAGGTGTAACGGGCTTATAACCGAGAGAAACTTCGCGGACATAAACTGAACGTTCCATGTCAAGTGCATTTGCCTTGCTTGTTATGGTTTTCCATTCATCATCCTTGAAGTAGATTTTGTGTGCCTTGCGCACATTCTCCTTAAAGCCGTCAGAAGACTTTTTTCTTCCACGACTTTTCTTGATATATCCAGATTTACTTTTGTCTACCATTTTTTTTTACTTTAGTTTTTCCTACTATGAAAAGAGGTGCGAGCTTGCGAGTACTCTAATCCGAAATATACCTTTCAAGGTGAATTTTGCAAGACGTTTTCGGGCCCTGAAAACAAGTCTTGATTACGCGCGGGTGTGTAGATTGCTGCCCGTCGCGTTTCGGCCTAACTGTCATGGCGTATCGGTGTTACTCCATCGAGGTGTTCTCTGTTCACATAGGGATGTCCATCCTCAATTCCTGCATAGTACTTACAGGTATTACAACGTAGGTAAGCTATTCCCTTCATGTTCACTGCCTGTTCTATCGTACTACCGCATCTTGGACACTGGCGCTCGTTGAGCATTGCAAGCTGATCGTCCTCAGTCAAGACAACCATCCTTTCACGCTTCTCAAGAGCGACTTCGAGCGGGGTGTTGTTCTGCTGTGCCTCAGTTGTTGTACAATGCGTTTCTTCTGTATTCTTATTGGTATTCTTCTGTGGTCTGACAAGAATAGGGAAACAGGTACATCATCATTACTTGTTCGGTAAGAGTGGGACGCTTACGAGCGCTCCCCTCATTAACATCTTGTTCTGAGACTTGTTGATCGGAAGTCTTAGGACAATGAATCATTAGTGTTTTCTTTACTAAATTGAGCGGAACAGGCAACTTCTCCCAGTCTGTACTTTCATTGCCCATGATGGTTGAAACGATAGTTTCTGGAGAAAGATTCTGTTCACCTAAGATGTGTAAGCACTTGGTTAAGATGAGAAGAGAGCAACGAAGTTTTGACTTGGACTCCTTTAAAATACCGTTCACTACATCAACCATATATCGTGGCTTACATTGCTTCTTCAAATTCTTCTTTAGAGATAATAGATGCTTATGCCACATCGCAATCTGGCTATGATAGAATGCCCCATCTTCGCCGCCCATGAGTGTCATCGGCTTGAAATCCTCAATAGCAATTAATAATTGGTCTAACTTGGCTACAATTGTAGCATCCTCTTTGTTGGGTAATCCTCCGTCTTTAGAAAGACTGAGAGTTACCTTTGAAGGGGCAATGCCTGTAATTGTTTCCCACTTCTTGCTGCTGTAATCAAACGCAGCAGCATCAACTGTAATCTTTACTTGTTTGCTCATGTCTATTTCTTAAATTAACTAATTGAACTTATATAACTATTGTTACTAAATTAACTATTACCTCTGTTTATGTCTGACACACAAGAACCATATTGGGTCTCGTAATCAGCAATACCTTTTTCAAGGATCTCCAACACAATGCCTACTTCTGGCTTTCCGAAGTAACCTGCAATGGCTTTGAGCTTGCTTATCATTTCCATTGGCATGACGTATGTATGTCTAATAGAACCAGGCTTGCAGCCAGCCGCTGCACCCTTTATGGGGCGATTCTTTAAGCCGAGAGATTCGAGGCCCATCTGCTCTGGTGCCTTGTCTGAAGTAATTTCGCCAAACGTACTTGTTGACAATGCAGACTTGTTATCATTCTTTGCCATATTGCTAAATTAACTAATTGTACTACTTTAGTTGAATTATATAAAAACGTTCATGCCACTAATTACACTGAATGTACTCATTGAACTAATTATTAATAGCTTTTAGAATCTCCTCAACGGTGTACATAATAGCCTTCTGCTGATATGTATCAATAGGTCTCAGCGTAGACACTCTCTGTATGGCAACGCCCTGCTTAATTCGAGGCAGAATAGCCCCGATCTTGCGGAACATTTCCCGTATTGACTCTTCGTTGGGATTCTTTACGCGTACGTCAATATAGTTCGGCAAGAATAATTTCTTTGCAGTTATCTGAGCTGCATTGAGAACCTTCACGAAAGTCATAGTCCGTAGTACAACAACATCGTCGTATCGGAAAGGTATAACAATCGCATCTGCATTCTGAAAGAAAGGAAGAAGGTTGGGATTTAGAGAACCCGGACAATCAACAAGAATATATACATTCTCCATAGCTTTCGCTCTCTCAACGAAAGAACGAGAGTTAGAGGTCGCATTGTATACTTCCCATGGGAGGGTGGCATCCTGACTCTGACGGAGTTCCATCTGTCGAAGTTCCATAACCGACTGACCTTCATCACAATCAAGAACAGCCACGCTTTTACCTTGGGCTACCAGATAATTGGCGAACTGCATACAGAGCGTACTTTTGCCAGTTCCACCCTTTGAATTTGATATAACAATAATCTTTGCCATAATACTACTAAATTAACTAATTGATTGTATATAACTAATTTTGGGATTCATTTCAATGTCTCTAAGGATATCATTGAGACGCTGCATCTGCTCCAAATTGAGCGCGTGAATACAGTTAATGGCAACCTTCTGGCCTACAAGATGGCGGTGACTGAGTGGGTCTGCCACCTTCAGAACATCGACCACATGCTTCGAAGTGACCTCTTCTGGGCGCATCAGCCAGTATTCACAGATAAAATTATTCACAATAAGGTCAATATCCTCCATTGGCAATGTTATCATGCTACCCTTACCGGCTATCTCAGAAACCCAAGGCTCTTTCTTCAGGTTCTTTGTCAGATCTTCAATCTCGAAGCTGAGATCATCCGGATTGAACTCATTGGCATGCATAGCCTCACATAGTTCGTTGAATGAATCACGGAACCAAACAATATCGGTATGCATCCCATTTCCTGTAATATGCTCGATAGCGTACTGAGCTGTCCTGGTGTATAGTTGCTTCATCATATCTCCTGTCATCGTTTTTGTCTTAATCTTCGTCATAATTAACTTTCATATTTGCTTGATGGATACCTCTGGAGATATTTCCGGCATACTCTACAAAAGCGGATATCTCTTTCTTGAATGTTAACAAGAACAAGCCAGTGTCTCCATTTCGGTTTTTTCCTATGATTATTTCTGCTGTTCCCCTCAAGTCTTTGCCGTTATCATCATAGATGATACCATAAACCTCTGGACGATGTACGAACAAAACCATGTCTGCATCCTGTTCAATTGCCCCCGATTCTCGAAGGTCACTAAGTCTCGGTCGTTTTCCTTCCAACCCTTCACGTGCTTCAATACTACGATTCATCTGTGACAATGCTAAAATAGTTGTTCCAGTTTCCTTGGCAAGTGCCTTAAGAGAACGGGAAATAAGTGAAACCTCATCTTGGCGAGTACTGTATCGTGTAGTACTGGCTGACATGAGTTGTAAATAATCGATGAATACTACCTTCACGCCATGTTCTTTTACAAGCCTTCTTACTTTTGTGCGTAGCTCGTAAATTGACAAACCCGGCGTCTCATCAAGATAGAAGGGCTTATCCCACAACCTGCCTATTCCTTGGTCTATCCTTTTTAACTCAGCCTGATCATACTGACCATTTTTTATTTTCTTTCCTTCAACTTCACTAATGCCAGAAATCAGACGCTTCACTAATTGGACAGACGACATCTCTAAAGAAAAATATGCTATGGGAATTTGGCATTCTTCTGCTAAAAATCTGGCAAGACAAAGGGCAAAGGTTGTTTTGCCCATACCAGGACGGCCTGCTATGATATTGAGATCTGTAGATTGCCACCCGCAGGTATAGCTGTCCAGAACTTCATAGCCTGTGTGAAGCCCTGTTACGTCATCAAGATTACTTTTTGCCTCCATAATCTCGTCGTTAGCAACTTTCAAGACGGAGTTTATCTGTTGGTAGTCGTTGGTCAGGTTTTGTGATGAGAGCTCAAAGATTCTTGATTCAGCCTCCTGCATCAAGTCATCTATATCTTCTGTCTCATCGAAAGCTCTACCCTCGATATTAGAGGTTATAACTATCAGCTGACGAGCTACAGCTTTTTGGGCTATAACGCGGGCATGATACTCGATATTAGCTGATGAGGCTACACGGCTCGAAAGTTCAGTAACATAGCACGGACCTCCAACTTCCTCAAGGTTTCCATCATGTGCCAATTGCTCAGTCACAGACAATACATCAACTGGAAAATTCTTCTGTGACAGTTCCAGGATAGCAAGAAATACCTTTTGATTCCTTGGGTCATAGAAGCTGTCAGGGCGCAGTAGGTTACTGATACTGTCAAAAGCATTTTTGTCAATCATTAACGCTCCAAGTACTGCCCTTTCTACCTCTAAAGCTTGGGGCTGCACGCGAGAATAGCTGTTGTCTGTTTGCTTTGCAGACTGTTTTTTGTGATTTGTTCTTGTTGTCATAATGCAAATGTTTAATTAAACTTGTGATACCTGTTCTTCTATAACTCCGAAGCGTATTTTTATCTTCGTCTGCGTGTACCGAGAAATAGTTTTTTCTATTTCAGTCTTGTATTCTTTATTTATGATAGATTTTGTCTTATTGTCGGGTGCAATTATTCCTATTGACTGACTTTCTGTGTCGTATTTGTCGAAAGTCAGAGATATGATGATTTCTTCTGGGATGGACGAATCTAAAAGGAGCTGAGCTTGAACCTTATTCCAGATTTCTATTGCTTGGGTTTCTGTCTGGATCAAGTTAAGCCTTGGCAATCTCCCTTTTGTCTTCTGAGATAACAACCAATCAGTAAAGTGAGTGATAACGTCATTATATCCTTTGGGATTATAGCCCCCTCTCTGTATTCCACATCGTTCAACATATTCTACAGACCATAGTATTATATCACTCATAGAGATACCTGTATAACGTTGTATTTGCAACAATTGAAACTTGTCAGCAATAAGAATCTTTATAGCAACGTCTATCATAATCCCCCCATCCGAGAAATTATTGATGCTGTCACGCGTTGCCGTCGTCGATATCTTTCTTCTTTTTTCTTTATAAATAGGTGTGGTGTCGGCAAGGTTGTCGGCAAGGTTGTCGTTCCCCTCTGTCGAAAGGTTGTCGGTATCATTCCATTGCAAACCTCTTAAATTCCTTATTTTAGAGGGAATTAGCTCGATTTCAAGGTTGTCGGTCTTTGCTATCGAAAGGTTGTCGGCAAGGTTGTCGGCAAGGTTATCGGAATGGATTGTGGAGTTGTCGGTTGCTTCCTTATAAAGGTTATCGGCCTTATCTTTCTCCAAAGCTTTTGAAACACTTTGTGTATCGGGTGTTTTACCTATTTCCTTGTTGTCGGTCTTTCCATTAGAAAGGTTGTCGGCATCGATGTCTATATTATTACTAATTATCCGAATGATTGAAATGTTGTTAGATGACCATTTTTCTATGAGCCCTTTCTCTTTAAGCAACTCGATGAAATTTATTATCATATCCTTTCCACGTTTCCAGCGCACTACGAGATCATTAATACTTGCTACCTGTTCACCAGGGTGAAGAGTAACAGTTTTATTCTTTATGCTAACGCTCTTCGTCTTCCATTCTGCATGGCGTAATAGATCGCACCACCACACCAGATAGATGTTGTGGGTACCAAACCATTCATCATGAAGATCTTTACGAACCATGTAAAAAGCGTACATATTTTATAAACTTTTCGTTCTTTTTCGTCATTAAATTTGGAAATTTCACAGAAAAGTTGTACCTTTGCGCTTGGAATATAGAAGGTTCAATCTTCTGTGAAGATTATCCCGGGCTGTCGCTCGGGACCTTTCTTTTTTATTTAATGAGGCTTTCTATATCGGCTCGTCTATAATATACACGCTTTCCGACTTTGACAGGAACCAGATAACCAGACTTCTGCCATTTCCACAAGGTGGTGTGACTAACGTTAAAACCTGTCATGGCTTCCTTTTTCGTTATCAACGAGTTGTCACTATCAGGAAATAGGCTTTTAGAAGCATTCTGCACAGCAGAACGTTCTTCCATACCTGCCAACTGCATGGCTTGTGCAAAGGCCAACACGCCAATATCGGTAAATGTAAACGAATAGTGGCCTGGGCTCTTGCGAACTTCTGACACTAATTGACTTGCGAGTAACTTGCTCTCAAATCCAGCATCCAATGTTGGAGCATCGGGCGATTCTTTCTGATTTAATAGTCTATCTGCCATAATTTTCTTATTTTTATTAATTATTATATTGTTATATTCATTTTTTTTTGTACCTTTGCACCGATGGACGTCTTGAGGTAATGCCTTAAAATCGAAACAATGTAACGTTTTCGGTGCAAAGGTAATAAATCTGAGGCAAATGTAATAAACTTAGGGCATTTATTTTGCCCTATTTAACATTTTTTGATGATTAAAGGCAATATAGTAAAGGATGTTCACGTAGGCGAGGCTTTACGTGAGTGGTGTAAGAGAAACAATCTTACGCGTCAAAAACTCGCAGATACAGTGGAGCTTCCTAAATCAAATATTGACAGGGTTTTCTCTAAACAATCTATTGAGATAAGTAAACTTGTAGCTTTTTCAAAAAAGTTAGGTCATAATTTTTTTGCAGAATTCTGGTCGGATAAAAACTATGAAGACTTAAAAACAGAAACAGGTTTTTTAGAAATCCCTCCTGAATCACTGAATATAGGCACAAGTATTGGGGGATATATGCTTGCAAATCATATTCCACAGATCCAATTAGCAAATGCACTTGGGGTAACACACCCTGTAGTAAGTAAGTTACTTAGAAGAGAATCCATCGAAACAGGAAAACTTGAAGAAATATCTAACTTTCTTCATCGTGATTTCTTTGTAGAGTTTTATATGCTTCACAGACAGAAGGGAATGAAAGAAAATCTCGATCCAATCATTTCTGTGGAGGAAAATAAAACCACTGAACCTTTGAAAACCATCCTTAAACGAAATGAAGAGCTTGTTGCAGAGAATACGCGACTTAAGGAATATCTTCGAGATGTGTATTCTAAGATGCAGAAATTCAAAGAGGACAATGATGTTTCTATAGATAATTGGGACAGCCTGGTGCAGCGACAAGGTATAGATGTAATGAATATGGCATCCTTTTTCTTTTTAGAGACAAATATAAAGAAGTATCTGGATGAATTAGAACAAAAAGATTCATCCGACTCCTCTGAAAATGGCAAATAGTCTTTAGCCGATAAGGTCTATAACGCTCTTCAATGTCTCGTCCTCAATCTTCCTATACCGCTTAAAGGCCTTGGAGCCTTCCACGTGGCCGGACATCTTTCCGATTAGGTTCGGGTCAGTGACTTTAAAATAGGCATTACCAATAAATGTGCGTCTGGCCAGATGGCTGGACGCAATTTCGTTGATGGGTCGTATCTCGTTTTCACCTGTCAATGGATTGCGAACCTCGACGTTCCTTGTAATCTCCGCCATCGTGAAGATGGCTTTGATGGCATCGTTGTACTTCTGTGCTGTGATAAATGGAAACAAACGTCCCTTGTCATCCAATCCTTTATACTTCTCGATAAGCTCAAGAGCTTTGGGGTGGAGTGGTATGCGTGCTTGAATGGCATCTTCGCCGTCCTTAGTTTTGTGTGGTGTGTATACCAGTATGCCGTTCTCGATGTGCCGTGGGGTCAGTTTAATCAAGTCACCAACACGGCAACCGATAAAGCACTGGAAGATGAAGATGTCGCGGCACATGACAATTGTCTTAATGGGTATCTTACAGCCCTTTCTGAAATCGTCATCCATCTCGACCCACTTCTTTTCGAGGTCGTAGTCTGCAATCTGATTTCTTTCCTCTATACTAATATAAATAGGTGTACCAACTTTGGCAGTTCCTATCTTTACCCCGTCGAAAGGGCGATTGGTGGTAAAGCCCTCTTCAACAAAGAATCTGAATAGGGACTTTAGCCTGGCTCGCATCTTGATAACAGTATTCTCACCTCGTGTTTCTACTTTGTTTCGCCTTTTCTTTAATGATGCCGGATAACTTTCTATTAGCTTGGCAAAAAGTTTGGGGTACTGCTCTGATAACTCTTTTTCATGGCGCATATAATCGGCAAGATTTTCAAGGTCCTCGCGGGTAACCGTGTCAATTTCAAACGTATAGTCTTTTCTGTTTTTTTCTGTAGCCCTGATAAATCCCTCATATCTTGCTATTAAACGAGAGAGGACATAAAAGTCTTTATAATGAGATGGAGCTAACTGCCGACGACTAATATAAGTTTCTACAAGCTCATAAAACGACTTGCTGGTACTTTTAACATTGTACTTCTCAGGGTGGTTAAACCTGTCAACCATCTCTTTTAGCCATTCACTCGACATATTGTCCTTGTCTGCAGTACCGAAACTGTCAAGAATGTAGTTTTTCAGTTTCTCCAAACGTTCTGCCTGTTCACGATGGTATTTGAACTCAGGCGTTTCTAAGCGTTGTTTGAAAACGATGGTGCCGCTTTTTCGTAGTGCAAAGCCATTCTTCTTGGCCTTTTCTACTGAGGCAGTGATAACGTTGCCGGAAACTTTTACACCAGCCTTTTCGGTTTTCTCTCTGTTGATATAATATTCGAAATAATCAGGGTTGATGAATATATCGCTCTTGGCGTAGAGGTCGAATGAATTGCCCTGAAAGAAACGTATCATAATCTCGCTCCTGCCAGTTACTTTCTGTACTTTACTCGATATTCTTAGTTCTATCTGTGCCATACTTATTTGGAAATTGTGGCCTCACTGCGGCCGAAAATGACATTGTTGACTCACTGCGTTAACTATCCGCCGATTTTTGTGATGTCTTTTTCATTTCAAGTTCTGCGACAGTCCTGTCAACAACTTCTTGTAGCTGATAGGTGGCCACACCGAGAGGTTTCTGTATGTCAGCCAATGACCATTCAACGATTGTCTTTTTCGCTGTTTTGCAAATTATAAGTCCCACAGAGGGATTATCGCCTTCACCGCGCAACAGTTTGTCGGCAGCAGTAACATAGAAATTCAGCTTGCCTGCAAATTCAGGGATGTACTTCACGGCCTTTAACTCCAAAATTATATATCTCCTCTGCGGAATATGGTAGAATACCAAATCGGGGAAGAAAGCAGTTTCTTCATCCATGCGTAGCTCCATCTGACGACCGACAAAAGCAAAACCTTTACCCAGTTCCAACAAGAAGCGGGTAATGTTTGCAACGAGGGCTTCTTCCAAATCGTGCTCATCATAGCGTGCTTTCATGGTGAGAAACTCAAAATTGTATTCGTCTTTCAAGATTTCTTTTGCCATCTGGCTTTGCGAGGCTGGCAGGGTGGTATCGAAGTTGGTCACGGCTGCACCCTGCGTATGGAACAGCCGGGCCTTTATCTGATCCTCAAGCCAGCTACGGCTCCATCCTTCACTTACGACTTTGCCTACGTAGAAAAGAGCTTCGTCAAGGGATTGACTTTTGGTAAAAATCTCCACATGATGAAACCAAGGAATTTGGCCAAATACTTCAGGCATCTCAAATTCGTCAGCAGCCTGCTGACGTTTTGGCTTTTCTAATTCGTCAGCAGCCTGCTGACGAATTTCTTCAATGGGCCGTCTGTGAAATGGTGTTTCCAATTCGTCACCAGGCTGGTGACGAATTATTGTCTGTTCATAATAAAACAGGTACCATCGTTTCATGTATTTTAGGTTGGTGGCCGAAAATCCCGTTTCGTGAGGGAACATATTGCGCATATCGTGACTTAGTTGATTGAAGAATCCACTGCCCCATTTACTCTCCGCTTGTTTCTGTACAATATCTCGTCCCAGACTCCAATAGTATTCAAGCATGGCTGTGTTCACACGTATGGCAGCTTTAGCCTGACTGCTTTGAAAGCGTTGCTTCAATTCAGACAGCCACTGTACATATTCCTTATCAGCATTCATCTCGTCGCGATATACAAATGTTGGATGTTCCATTGCAGATTTTATTCAATAAGTTGCTATTTTTAATTTTTTCTTCGTACCTTTGCAGAAAATAAAGAGAGTGATCATTTAAATTCTGACACAAAAGGAACCTGGATGCAAAGGTACAAAAAAGATACGGGAATACGGATGTTTTTCCCGTCTTTTTCCCGTGATAACGGAAATTTAACGTTCTTTAAGATGACAATAGATGCTGTGATGTTTCTGTAAATTATTGAAAATCAGCAAATATTTAGAAACTTGCATTTACTATAGTTTTCTACAATCACCTTATTTGTAGTCCAGTAATCCCGACCAAAAGAAAACCCAAGCTATTGGAAGTCAATAGTTTGGGTTTCTTTTATATCCCAAATTGGCGTATTTTTGGCGTGATACAATTTGTTATGAGTGACTATCAAAATGTTTTTGCTGTTGTCAATTTCTATTCTACCAAGCCTGCCTAATACGCTCTGCCCAAGAAGGAGAGGCGCTTTCTGGTTGCGCACGACAGATGCCCGCACATTATTCAAGTCTAACCCACCGAAATTTACGTTCTTCAAGTTGATGATTGTACCGACACTCATATCCCCGTTGGCATCCATATACCTCAGACTACCCACCACGTCATTTGCATTCAAGTAGCCGTTTTTATTATAAACGTTGCCTCTACCATCGAAATGGTCACGTCGCTGGGACCAGTGTCGAAAACAAAGTGCAAGGGCAAGCCATTGATGTCGCATTTCACCTTACAAACACCACTCTCCTTTGTAAAAGGATCTTCCGTAGTAACCATCTCACTTTCTGAAGAGCCCGACTTTTTTAAAAATTTGAGTATTCTCACGCCGTCTTGCTGAAATTGGTGGGCGCCGCGCCGAACATAGCCCGGAAACAGCGGCTGAAATAGCTGACAGACGAGAAGCCCGTGGCATAACTCACCTCGGTGACGGTCATGCGACCCTCGCGCAGCAGCTCGGCGGCCCGGCGCAGACGGATGGTGCGGATGAACTCGGTAGGTTTCTGGCCCGTGGCCGACTGTATCTTCCGGTAGAAAGTCATGCGGCTCATGCAGAGGTCGCTGGCCAGTTGTTCAACGCTGTAGCCGTCGTCGCCGAGATGGGCTTCAACCTGCGCAATGGCTTGCTGCAGCCACGGGGTCTCGCTCTCAGGCAGAGGCGTGTCGCTGCCGTTGCTCTCAGAGCTTTCTGCGGCAGGACCGTCCACTCTCCTCTCCATGCGAGATGGGGCGGGGGAGAGGCTCTTCATTGATGCAAGGAACCGCTCGCGCTGGCGGTGCAGCCGCCAGATGTATGCTACGAGAGCAGTAAGAACCAGCATGAGCACACCCAGCAGACACCATACCCACAGCGGCATGCGCTCCACCACCTCAGCCTCGGGCTGGCTCCAGCGGCTGCCGGGCTGTGTCTCCTCGAGCTCGATGCTGTAGACGCCGTCCTCCTCGCGGCTCTGTTGCCTCAGTGTGCGGCGCACGGGGTCGTAGAGGCGGATGTAGCGGTCGCTGACCAGCAGAAGGCGCCCAAGACTGTCGACGTCAAGCTGAGTGACTCCGTCGCCAAATTCGTTCGAGGCGTACTCGTCAGTTGCCAGCTGTCCGTCCTTGTAGGTCATCAGGGTGCCGAAGATGGTGGCGAGCCACAAGGTGCCGTCGGTGGTGAAGGCCATTGCCGAGACGTCCTTCGTGTCGGCCAGTGCCACCTCTTCGCTGCCCTGATTCATGTGCCGGATGTCTCTGCCGGTGCTGAACCAGAGGTCGCCTGACTGGCTGACGGCCAATGCCGTCGGTCGTGCTGAAAGATGATAAGCTGCGCTTACGGAGTCGGCAACAGCCCTCGTGAGTACGGCTCCCTTAAACCAGGCTTGCGGCTTGGAGTGGCAAAGTGCATAGCAGTTGCCCAGTCCGTCGGCCACCAGCAAGCGGCCCTGCAGGTCGGTGCTGACACGGCTCATGCAGATGCTGTCGCTGGGCACGGTTTGTTCAATGGTGCCGTCGGCAGGCTGATAGCGTACCACGCCCCTGCCAATGGTGCCGATGAGCAGGGCTCCACCCGAGCCGTCGTCGCTGATGTCGGTCGGCGCTGTATCTACTGGCCATGGTGCATCGACAAACTTGCCGCCGTCGAACTTGAGTAGCCCCCCATTCCACTGCGAGGCCCACATTTGTTGATGGCAGTCCTCATGCAACCTATTTATATATTTGTCGCCGCAGGCATGCGTCTTCAGCAACCGTCCGTCGCCGTCGTATTCATAGATTTTCTTGTTGGCCGTCAGCCACCAGTGCCCGTCGGAAGCCACGACGATGTCATCGACCCGCTTATCGTCGACCTCAGCCAGCCGGCTGATGCTGTAGTCCCGCTTGTCCAGGATATAAGCCCCATGAAAAGAGCCGATGATGATTCGCTGGCCCGCCTCGGCCATGCAGTCTACATCATTACCACCCAGCAGGTCGGGATGGTCAGCGTCGCTGCGGAACACCAGCACCTGCCGCCCATCGTCGCGACAGAGTCCGCCGCCCTCGGTAGCGTACCATAGGAATCCTTCAGAATCCTGCATCACGTGCAGAATCCGCTCAGCCGACAGCTGTTCGCGGTTGGGCAGCGAGAGCCTTTGCATGCGCTGTGACTGACCGGCACATGGCAGCAGTAATACAAACAACAATAAGGGTATATAGTTCTTCATCTTTGTGCTGTTCTTAAATAGCGGCACAAAGATACACAATTTCGCTGAGAAGTCGCGCCTGCAGAACTGCCTTTTAAGACTTTTTCGTAACTCTGCACCATATTTCCTGCCCGAAAAGTTACATGAGTGCAATGTTTTGGGATAATAGTTCAACTGGAAACGACCGTTTTACCGTAATTTTGCAGCAGTTTTTTCTAATTAAAACAAACCACTAATTACTAACAACAAATGGAGAAAAAATTGCTATTAGCGACAATGCTGTCGTTAGGCGTGGTTGGAGGATTACCATCCTTCCTTCCGCTTACGGCAGCAGCTGCAACGACCCAGCAGACCTAAGGTTACGGGTCAGGTTGTCGACCAAGACGGTGAGCCGCTTATCGGTGCCACCGTTAAAGTGAAAGGAGCGCAGGCAGGTGCAGTGACCGATTTTGACGGAAACTTCACGTTGAACGTTCCCAGAAACGCCACGCTTGTGCTGAGCTATGTGGGATTTAAGGATCTGGAGGTGGCCACGAACGGCCGTACCCAGCTTGGGACAATCCGGATGGAGAGCGATTCGCAGGTGCTTGAGCAGGTGGTCGTCGTGGGTTACGGTACCCAGAAGAAGGCCGACCTTACAGGTTCGGTAGCCGTTGTGAACGCCGACGAGCTGAAGCGCGTCTCACACTCAAACATCTCGTCGATGCTCGAGGGTAAGGTAGCCGGTGTACAGATTACCAGCGACGGCCAGCCCGGTGCCGACCCGTCGGTGCGCATTCGCGGTTTGGGCTCCTTCGGCAGTACGGCTCCGCTGTACGTCATCGATGGTGTGCCTATGGGTACCACCATCCGCGACTTCTCACCCAACGACATTGAGACCATCCAGGTGCTGAAGGACGCTTCGGCCGGTGCCATCTATGGTTCGCGTGCTGCCAATGGTGTGGTCATCATCACCACCAAGGGCGGCAAGAAGGACCAGCCGCTGAAGGTCGACTATAAGGGCTACCTGGGTATGGATAAGATTGACGGCGGCGTCTACGACGTGATGAACGCCTCGCAGTACAGCCAGCTGCTGGGCCTGTCGAGCGTGAACACTGGTGTGGCTGCTCCCGGCGGCTACACTTTAGGCGAGGACGGACGCTACCATTTTATGGACAATACCGACACCGACTGGTTCAAGGAGGTGTTCAAGACCGGCTATCGCCAGAACCACAACGTGAACCTGAGCGGCGGCGGGGCTAACAATACTTATAATGTAGGTCTCGACTATTTCAAGCAGACGGGTACGATGGAGGGAGCCGGTCCCAACTATGAGCGCTTCACAGCCCGTGTGAACAACACGATGGACACGAAGTTCATCAAGTTCCGCACATCGCTGGTCTATTCGCACTCCAATCAGGACAACATGTCTATCTCGAACGCCAACGAGTACATCCAGGGCCTTTATGGCAACCTGCCCAACGTGCTGCTTGGCACGCTGACCATGCAGCCCACCATCAAGGCATACGATGAATCGACCTGGTGCCTTGACGACAAGGTGGGTGCCGCCAATAACTGGGAATACGATGCCTACGGATATGGCGTCTATTACGACGACATACACGGCGACATATCGGCCACCAACCCGTTGCTGACCAACAACCTCTTCTCGCGCAACACCATCGTCGACCGCTTTGTGGGTACAGCCTCGGCCGATGTTGACCTGCTGAAGATGGTAGGCGTGGAGAGCAAGAACCACAAGCTGAACTACAAGATTAACCTGTCGTACAGCGCCACCCACGCCAACGACAAGACGTGGATCTCGGCCTGGATTCAGAGCAACCGCGTCTATCTGGCCAAGGACAACGAGCGGCTCACAAAGGCTCACCGCAAGTATACCGACGCGCTGATTGAGAACACGCTGACCTACGACGGAACCTTCGGTCTGCACCACCTCAACCTCCTGGGCGGTATCACCTACGAGGAGGAGAACACCAACACCATGTCGGCCTGGGGACTGAACTACTCGGAGCCTTACTTCCTGCAATTGCAGAACGCTGCCAAGCGCGATGCCGACTCTTACGAGTACAAGCACGCCCTGAACAGTTATATCGGCCGTCTGAACTACGACTACGACGGCAAATACCTGCTGTCGGCCATCGTGCGCCGTGACGGTAGCTCACGTCTTACCAAGAGCATCCGCTGGGGCACCTTCCCCTCCGTCTCGTTAGGCTGGCGCTTCGACAAGGAGAAGTTCTTCCCCTTCAGCCGCGACTTGTTCAGCATGTTCAAGGTACGTGCCAGCTATGGTGAACTGGGTAACGAGAACATCGGCGAGTATGTCTATCAGGCTACGATGCTGCGCAACAACATGAAGTACAACTTTGGCAACCAGGAGGTGAGTGGCTCGGCAGTGTCCACCTATGTCAACGAGGAACTGGCCTGGGAGAAGAAAACGACCCAGAACATTGGCATCGACCTCGCCATGTTCAACAACCGCATCGAGTTCTCGGCTGAGTGGTTCAAGAACAAGTCTACTGACCTGCTCTACAATGTGTCGGTGCCTTTGAACGCCGGTGTGCAGAACACCAGCGTTACCATGAACGCCGCCTCGATGGAGAACACCGGATGGGAGTTCTCGCTTACCTACCGCAACAACGACCACCCGCTGAAGCACCAGATTACTGCCAATGTGAGTACCGTGCGTAACAAGGTGACCGCACTGAGCACAGGCAAGGACACCCAGATCGACGGAGCCTACATTACTAAGGTGGGCGAAGAGGTAGGTAAGTTCTACGGATGGCAGTATAATGGCATCATCCGCACACAGGCACAGCTCGACGAACTGAACGAGAGCGGACGAGTGATACACAACAGAATAGAACAGGCTAAGCATGAGGCCGACCCGACCTACGAGCCACAGCTCGTCGAGCCCGGCAATTGGAACTACCAGCCTGGCGCACAAGTGGGTGACTGCTGGTTTGGCGACGTCAACAACGACGGACAGATTACCGACGAGGACCAGATAGTGCTGGGCAGCGGCATGCCGAAGCTGAATTTCGGCCTGAGCGCACACTTGGAATACAAGAACTTCGACATGAGCATCTCCACCTACGGTGCACTGGGCTACCATGTCTCCGACCATATCTACAATGCACTGAACAGCTGCTATGGCTATGGCAACAAGGATGTGAACATGACTAAAGCTAACAGCTGGAGCGATAGTGGCGAGTACCTCTCAGACGTGCCCCGCACGTTCACCACGGTGACCCATCCGGGCGGTACCCTGCCATGGAACGACCTCTTTAGCGACCGACAGATTCAGAACGCCGCCTACTGGAAGATTGCCAACGTGGAGCTGGGCTACAACATCCCCAACAGCCTCTTTGGCGGTTATATCACCGGCGCACGCATCTATGTGTCGGCACAGAACCTCTTTACCTTCACTGGCTACAAGGGCTATAACGTGGACTACGCACCCGGCGTTTTCACCCCGGGCTACAACTACTGCTCTTACCCCACGGCACGCAGCTTTATGTGTGGTGTTAATTTCTCATTCTAATATATAAAATAGGTATATCGTTATGAAACTATATAAAATATCTTTTGCCCTATTGTTAGGCCTTGGCACGCTGACGTCGTGCGAAGACAAGCTGGAACTCATCAACCCCAACCAGCAGACAACTGCCACCTTCGGCAAGACGGCCTCCGACCTCGAAGAGTGTATCATTGCCGCCTACAACCACATTCGCATGGAAGGTTCCTACGCCCGCGTGGGCTACGGCTACGACCTGTGCCGCGGCGACGAGGTGTGGAACTCGAGCCAGGTGTGGTATATGCCCTTCGATGACCTCAACGCCCCTGCCACCGAGGAAATGACGCAGTGGGTATGGCGTGAGTGGTACTACACCATCAACGTCTGCAATTTCATTCTCTCGCGCACTGGCGACGACAACAGCACGCTCGACGAAAGCATGAAGCGCGTAAAGGGTCAGGCCTTGTTCCTGCGCGGACTGAGCTACTACAATCTGGCGGGCTACTATCAGACTCCGCCCCTCATCACCGACTATAGCCAGTATGGCTCGCTCGACGGACTCTACGCTGCCAACAGCTCCTATAGCGAGGTGCTCCTGCAGGTGGAGAAGGACTTTGCCGAGGCTATGACGCTGCTCCCCAGCCGCGATGCTGGAGGCGAGTGGGCCAAAGGGCGTGCCACTTGTGGCGCTGCTGCCGGCTACTATGCACGGGCGCTGATGATGAACCACAAATACGTCGAGGCTCTCACCGTATTGAAGGCCATCATTGCCGGAACCTACGGCCACTACGAACTGATGAAGAACTATGGCGACAACTTCCGCGAAGGCACAGCCTACGAGAACAATGCCGAAAGCCTCTTCGAGGTGCAGTTCCTCGATTACGGCACACAGGGCACCGACGAGGAATGGACACCGGTGAACACCAGCTCGAACGCCACCCAGGCCCATGCCATCGAGAGCAACTTCTGCCCAGGCTCGTTCGGCGGCTGGGCCGACCTCTCGGCCACACCCTGGCTCTATCAGCTGTTCAAGCAGGAGCGTACCACAGACGGCAAGCTCGACCCGCGCCTCTACTGGACCATCGGCACATACGAGGCCGACTGGGAAGGCTTCGAGAACGGCAACGTCTGCTTCAAGAAGGAGATGGACGCTCTGGAGAACGTTATCACTAATAACAACAACGGCGGACTGCCCATTGCCAAGTGGACCAATATGCGCACCAACCTCTACGAGTCGGTGGTCACTGGCCTGCACTGCGGCATCAATCTGCGCATGATGCGCTACAGCGACGTGCTGCTACGTGCCGCCGAGTGCGAAAACGAAGTGTCAGGCCCCACCCAGCAGGCCATCGACTGGATCAACCAGGTGCGCCGCCGTGCCAACCTGGCCGACCTGAACCCCAGTGACTTCACCGACAAGGATAAGCTCTTCGAGCAGATTGCCAACGTGGAGCGTCCCAAGGAGTTCGGCTGTGAGTTTGGCCGTGGCTTCGACCTCATCCGGTGGGGATTCTTCTACTCGAATGACCGACTGAAGCAGCTCAAGGCTCACTCCACGGTGCTGCTTAGCAACGACCCCAGCGTGGCCAAGACTCCCGTTGACTATGAGTCACTACCGAAGACGACCGACGGGAAACTGGATAAGCCATACAAGACTTCCTACGATACTTTCGTGGTCGGCCATGAATTCCTGCCCATCTATCAGGGGCTGCTCAATGCCAACCCCAACCTGAAAGGCAATTCGGCTAATAGCAATACTAACAACTCTGCATTCTTCACTGAGCAGGGCTGGTCGGTACATCCCGTGGTGAACCTCTAATCAGAAAGAACAAACAATAAAAAGAATCAGAATTATGAATTATCACAATAAAATAGCATCCGCCTGTTTCCTATGCTATAATATCATTGCAGCCCTCACGCTCACAGGCTGCGAGGGAGGCGACCTCTATTCCGTCGATGCTCCCGACTGGATCTCTGCCAAGGCCGACTCAGTAGCCGCCTCCAAAGTACCCCAGGAACTGGAGGGCATGATGGAAGACGTATACACCATTGGCGCCACCGACTACAGCACAGGCTGGTGGGCCGTCTTCTCCAAGTATTATCAGATTCCAGACGGCCAGGTATGGAACGCCGAGTTCAACTTGAACATCAACCCTGCCGCCACGAACACCTACAAGAACTTCGCCCTCATTCTCTGCAACGACGAGGACCGTGGTGCTGCCGACTACAAGGAGTATGGAGCCATCCGCTTCGACAACCAGCCCAGCGGCAACTCTGAATGGGGCGACTACATCAACCGCGACAACGTGGAGAGCACCCTTACATTCGACACCGACACCGACGAGGGCGTCGACAAGCTCGGCGGCAAGGTCACGCTTACCATCGACCGCTCGGATGCCAACAACTTCATCGTCAAGATGACTAACGGCATGGTGACCAAGACCTATACTCACAAGTCGGCCCTCGCCAACCTCAATGCCGACGGAGGAAATACAAACATCCGTGCCTTCCTTGTGCCTGAAGGTTCGTACATCGGTTTCCTGCGCACCAACATCGAGCCTATAGGCGGATGCACCTCGGCCGAGGACAAGCTCCCCCTCACGATGACGCTCAACGGCATGCCCCGCAAGGTGATGCAAGGCACCGAAGCGGCCGATGCATTTGCCAACGTCACAGCTACCGTCGAGTTCGAGCAGGGTGTGACCAAGACCGTGCCCGCTGCCGAACTGACCATGCAGGTCGTGCCCGACATGTACACCCTCGGCACCAAGAGCATCGTTGCCGTCTATAGCAAGAGCTACAAGGGCGAGAACTGCGACCCCGTCATCGCATCGGCACAGTTTGAGGTGGTCGACAAAATGTACACCGTACTTGGCGCCGAGGACAACACCACCGGCTTCTGGGGTGTTCATTCCGAGGCCATCAAGGTAGAGCCGGGCGAAACTTTCGTCACCACCTTCACCAACTACACCAAGGCCGCCAGCAACTGGAACAACTTCGTCGTCTGTCTCACTTCTGGCGACGGCTCCACCGAGTATGGCATCCTGCGTGCCGACAACTGGGGATGGGGCTCGGCCTGGGCTGGCGAGGAACTCGGCTCAAAGTGTCAGCCGAGCGGCGGACAGACCGACTGGGCCGCATGGCTCGCCGCTATGGACGGCGCCAGGGTCACCGTCATGGTCACCAACAACGGCGACGGCACCGTCGATGTGCGCTCCATCATGCTGGGCACCGACGGACAGACCTACACCCAGGACTACATCGGACTGAACACCGTCACCAACCCCGACGACTTCTACTTCCACTTCACCGTCGACGGCAGCCACATCGTCTTCGACGACGTGCTCGGTGCCGAGGACAACTCCACCGGATTCTGGAACGCCCACTCTGACGCCTTCCAGGTGCCCGCAGGAAAGACCGTCACCCGCCGGTTCAGGAACTACACCAACGGTGTCGGCAACTGGAACAACTTCGTCGTATGTCTCACCACCGAGGACGGCTCCACCGAGTATGGCATCCTGCGTGCCGACAACTGGGGATGGGGCACCGGCTGGGAAGGCGGCGAACTCGCCACCAAGTGTACGCCGAGTGGCGGTCAGACCGACTGGGCCGCATGGCTCGCCGCCATGGATGAGGCTATGGTCACCGTATCGGTCACCAACCACGGCGACGGCACCGCCGATGTACGTTGTGTCATGTTGGGCAACGACGGACAGACCTACACCCAGGACTACATCGGACTGAACACTGTCACCAACCCCGACGACCTCTACTTCCACTTCACCGTCGACGGCAGTCACCTGGTCTTTGAGTAAACCAGTCGCGACTTTGTCTGTGTTATGAGTGCGGGGCAGGCTCTTTTTGCCTGCTCCGCTCCTTTTGTTACAATTGTTCATCCATTTGTTACAATGTTGATACATCTTGTGTGACAAAGTGTGTATCTTTGCACCGCAAAACATATGTGTAAGGTTATGAAAAAAGTAAGTTTATTTCTGGTTCCATTGCTTCTGGTGTCCATTCTCAATGGCTATGCCTATCAGCTCAACCGTGTGTCTGTCCATGACCCCAGTGTTGTATGGGAGCCAGCGACCAAGTTCTATTACATCTTCGGCACCCATCACGCCGCAGCAAGGTCAAAAGATCTGATGTCCTGGGCTTCGACAAATTGGTCATGGGGGCGTATGAACGCCAACGGCACCGTTTCAGGTGGTGTCACAAACGAGGCTGCTTTCACCAGTTGTGCTACGAAGACCGTCGTGAAAGACGGCGTTGAGGTGGAGTTCCCCAATTTCAATGCCCATAACTGGTCGGCAGCATACGGCAACTATGGTATCGGAGGAAATATGTGGGCACCCGATGTCATTTACAACGAGACGATGAAGAAGTGGTGCATGTACCTGAGCATCAACGGACCGACATGGAACTCGAGCATCATCCTGCTGACAGCTGACAGGATCACAGGTCCCTACGTCTATCAGGGACCGGTCGTCGTCAGCGGCTTCAACGTCAGCGGCGCACCGGCTTCACTGGGCTATAAGAACACCGATCTCGAGCTGGCCATCGGCACTCAGAAGACCATTCCCTCACGCTATACCGCCTATTGGGGGCGCCGCTGGCCACACTGCATCGACCCCTGCGTGTTCTTCGACGAGGAGGGCAGACTGTGGATGTCATACGGCTCGTGGAGCGGCGGCATCTGGATGCTGGAGCTAAACGAGCAGACCGGCCTGCGCGACTACGATGTAAAGTACCCATCTACCAATGGCAACAGCGACGGCGTGACCAGCGACCCTTACTTCGGCAAGAAGATTGCGGGAGGCTTCTATGCTTCGGGCGAAGGGTCTTATATCGAATACATTGGCGGCTATTACTTCCTGTTTATCTCCAATGGTGGATTGGCAGCCGGAGGCAAGGCTGACGACTTTAATAACGGCGGATACCAGATGCGCGTGTTCCGATCGAGGAAGCCGGACGGTCCATACGTCGACGCATCAGGCAAAAGTGCCATTCTGCCCAATTACGAATTGAATTTCGGACCGGGCAGCAATACCCGTGGCGTCAATATCTTCGGTGCATACGGCAGCTGGGGCGATATGGTGAAGAACGACGGTGAACGCTCGCAGGGACATAACTCCATCATTGCCGCTCCCGACGGACGTACATACCTCGTCTATCACAGCCGCTTTCAGAATGGCGGCGAATTCTTTCAGGTGCGTGTTCATCAAGTGTTCCAAAACGCGGATGGCTGGCTCGTCGCCGCCCCCTTCGAATATACTAACGAGAAGGTGACCAGTGCCGACATAGCCTCCTCTCAGCAGGTCGAGACCTCCAGAATAGCCGGCACCTACCAGCCGCTCATCCATAAGTATGGACTCGACCATCGCAAAAAGGAACTCGTAACACCCGTCGAAATCACCCTCCATGCCGACGGCACTATCAGTGGGGCAAAGACTGGAAAATGGAGCCTGATTGACGGGACGTCATACGTTACGATGACCATTGCAAGTGTCCAGTACAAAGGTGTCATCGTGGAGCAGACGATGGAACCAAGCCAGACGAAGCGCGTGCCCGCTTTTACTGCAATGGCCAAGTCGGGCGTCACCGTATGGGGCTATCGCTCTGGCGACGACGTGACGGCTATACACGATGTGACTGAAATCGTAAATAGTAAATCGTCAAATAGTAAACTCATTGACCTCTCTGGTCGTCGTGTCACCGCGCCGCACCACAAAGGTGTATATATCAGAAACGGACGCAAAATCTATTATAAATAACTACACCACTCCTTATGAAACATTTTTTAGCCTCTGCACTACTACTGACCTGCATAGCCGTAAGCAGCTTCGCACAATCAAATAACGTGATAAACAATGACACGTTTTGGAGAACCAAAACTGGCGCCTTCATCTACAGCCAAGGCGGCGGTATCTTCCGCTTTCCCGATGCCCAGGGCAAGGAGCATTATTACTGGTATGGCGTGAAATACCAGGAGGCCGTAGACTACTGTCCCAAAGCACTGGGTGGCAGCAACAGCAACAATACGCATTTCCTGTCCGTGACCTGCTACCGTAGTGACGACTTGGTGAACTGGACTTTCGTTCGCGATGTCTTAACGTCGTCGTCGGCTGGCTGGGCCTACTGGGTGGGGCGTCTCGGGGTTGCATACGTTGAGGAAGCCAAGAAGTATGCGCTGTTGGTACAGTTCAATGACAATGTGGGAGTGTTTACTTGTAACACGCCGTACGGCAGCTACACCAAGCACAACCAGATCGACATGACCAGCATGATTGGCACGCCGAACACCGGCGACCAGACCGTGTTTACCGACCCAGACACGGGCAAGTCGTACCTGTGTTACAGCTACGGTAAGGGTCGCTCGCGCATCTATCTGTCGGAGATCGGTGTCTGTGCCGACGGCAAGATAGGGCTGAAGGACTGTCACGAAATCTATAAGGGTTCTGGCCGTGAGGGCGACTGTATGTTCAAATATAAGAATAAGTACTACGTGTGCGCAAGCGACCTCTACGGATGGAATGCCTCCAACGTCTATTATCTTGAGGCTTCGAGCATCTACGGCCCCTATACCCCCACCAACAGCATGCAGAAGATGCCTGGTGCCGACGCCGACTATGGCCACGTCACGCAGACGGGTTTTTTCTATACCGTCAGAGGCTCTGAAGAGGAGACTGTCATCTACTGTGGCGACCGCTGGGCAGGCTTCGCAGGCAACGGCAACGGATTCAATCAGTGGTGTCCCATCACCTTAGTGGGCGGCAAACCCTATTTCAATTCGTTATCGCAGTGGCATCTCGACGCCACGACAGGCCGCTGGTGGGTAGGCAAGGACAACAACTACGTGAAGAACTTCAGTTTCGATGCCGACCGCGTCAACATTCCCAGTGCCAACAAACCTTCGCAGGCCTATCTGCGCGGATGGACTACATCGGTGAAACGTGGAAACAATGTCGTAATCGGCGGTGCCGATTCTCCTGTCCTCAATGCCAGAAACACTAAAGAAGACCGGGCCACCGTGATGGGTAACTTCTGCCTGAACATCACTGACAAAATTGATTTCCGTCGTCAGGTGAGTCAGGTTATCAAGTCTACCACAGACGTTCCCTTACCCGACGGCAGTTACACCCTGTCGTGCTATGTCAAGAACAGCGCGGCCTTCAACGAGCTGTATATGTATGCCAAGGTTGGTTCCGACACTATGCGTATCGACCTGCCCAAAGCTGTCAGTGCATGGACGAAGGTGGAACTCAACGACGTGGCCATCACTGGCGGACAGGTTGAAGTAGGCTTCTTCGCCGACGGTGCTGCCAACGCTTGGTGCCGCATCGATGATGTGTCACTCGTCCGTAAAGGCGACAGCGCCGACACGGACGCTATTTCATTGCCGTCCAGCCATGATGGCGCTGCCACCTACTATACTCTTGACGGAACCCCTCTTTCCCATCCCCGCAAAGGTGTCAATATAGTCCGCAAAACATCGGGCGGAAAGACCAAAACCTATAAATTAATCAAATGACGCATATCAGCTATACCCAGGCCGACCAGCAGTTCCTCGCCGATGTCAATGCCTATATCGAGCGTTATATCTCGAAACAGGTCATCACACTGGCGATGATTGCCGACAGCCTCCAGATGAGCCATGCCGCTATCCGCTACAAGATCAGACTTCTGACAGGCCTCTCAGGCAGCGACTATATTCTCAAGGTACGTCTCCAGCACAGCCTTCACCAGATGATTCACGAACACCGCAATGTATCAGAGGCCGCTACCGAAAACGGATTTAAAGACCTGTCCTATTTCCATAACTGTTTCAAGGACGAGTATGGTATGACACCGATGGAATACTTGGACAGACTCCCAGCCAGAGACATCACGAATCTAAAGAAAACAATAAAGACGATAAAACAGAGATTGATTGCAATGTTGCTTTCGTTACCGCTTGCAGTGTCAGTCATTCAGGCACAGCCTATCACGGCAGGACAGCACACCCGCGTAGAGACCGTTTATGGCACCATCGAGGGCTATCAGGACGGCAGTATCTTCACCTTCAAGGGCATTCAGTATGCCAAGGCCGAGCGGTTCATGCCGCCACAGGCTCCTGACAAGTTCGAGGGCATCCGCCAATGCAAAATCTACGGGCCTCAGGCTCTGCAGAACGAGAGCCTGACGTGGAACGAGCGCAATAGCCAGACGGACTATGGCTTCGGCAACCAGTTTGTGACGGAGCCTATGGACGAAAAGGGCTGCTTGGTGCTGAATGTCTGGACGCCAAGTATCGGCGCTCCCTCCCACTTAGGGGAGGGCGGGGGGAGAGGCCTCCGTCCCGTCTTCGTCTGGATTCACGGTGGCGGCTACTCTGGTGGTTCCGGCCATGACCTGCCTTGCTACGAGGGGCGTGCACTGGCCGAGGCTGGCGACATCGTCGTGGTGAACCTCAACCACCGGCTGAACATCCTTGGCTATGCTGACCTTACAGGACTGGGCGGTCGCTATGCGCAGAGCGTCAACCTCGGTATGCAGGACATCGTGAAGGCCCTCGAATGGGTGCGCGACAATATCAGCCGTTTTGGCGGCAACCCCGACGAGGTGACCATTGGCGGACAGTCGGGCGGTGGCGGCAAGGTGTCGACGTTGCTGGCTATGCCCTCGGCCAAGGGACTCTTCAAGCGCGCCATCGTGCAGAGCGGCTCCACGCTGCGTCAGGCTATGCCTGAGCAGACACGGCCCTTCGGCATCGCTCTCGCTCAGGAACTGGGTCAGCCCGCAACAGCGCAGGCCGACTTCTCGAAATTCACTTACGACGAGCTCAACTTTGCTGTGCAGCGTCTGGCCCAACGCGGCATCCGCAGCGGTTTTTCACCCGTGGTCGACGGCACCATCCTGCCGCAGCACCCCTTCGAACCAGCTTCGCCCGTGTCGAAGGATGTGCCCATGCTCATCGGCACCGACTTCAACGAGTTCACCTTCGACATCAGTCGCGACATGACGTGGGCTGAGGCCGAAGCCGCCGTACGCCAGCGTCAGGGCGACCGTGCCGACCAGTATATCGCCGCCTTCAAGAAAGCCTACCCCAATGTCGAGCCGAAGGAACTGACCTATGTTGACACCGGTTTCCGCGCCGGAGCCGTCCGCCAGGCTGCTGCCAAGGCCGCGCAGGGCGGTGCGCCTGCTTACCTTTATCTGTTCACGTGGAAGCCCGCGAGCAATGCCCTCGGCGCCTCCCACGGCATGGAGCTGCCCTTCATGCTTCACAACGTCAGCCTGCAGCGCGAGATGACGGGAGCCTCGTCCGCAGCCTATAAGTTCGAGAAGCTCATCAGCAGCATCTGGCTCTCGTTCATAAAGACTGGCAACCCGAACACGAAGGGACTGCCCCGCTGGGAACCCTACAACGAGGAGACCGGCGTCACCATGATTCTCGACAACAAGTGCGAACCGCGTCAGCATCACGACCGCGAACTGATGCAGATGAGCCGCAGCATCTGGTAAATTAATTTCTTGAAGATGAAAAGGATTTCCATTTCCACTTTACTCTTGCTGACGCTGACAGCCGTCAGCATGAAGAGTCAGACTGTCTATGAGCCAATGGAGCAGGTGGTGGAGCGCGGACTACGGCGAGCCACCAATCAGTCGTTGCTGTTAGCCGACGCACTCAAAGAAAGACAGGATGCCCTGCCAAGGACGTTTGAGAAGGGAGAGGTGCAGACCATACGCTACGACCATTGGGTGTCGGGGTTCTTTCCGGGAGTGCTATGGCTGCTGTATGAAAACGCTGGCAACCAGCAGTTGCGCCAGCTGGCCGAGATGTACACCGACCGCGTGGAGCCCGCCAAGCGGGTGACGAATACCCACGACCTGGGCTTTATGCTCTACTGCAGCTTTGGGCAGGGCTACCGGCTGACCGGCAACAGGCACTATCTCGACGTCATCAAGGAGGGCACACAGAGCCTGCTCACCCGCTGGAACGACCGCTTAGGGGTTATCAAGTCGTGGGAATCGGGGCCGAAGTGGCAATATCCCGTCATCATCGACAATATGATGAATCTGGAAATGCTCTGCTTCATGACCCGCGAGACGGGCGACCGCCGCTACGAGCGCATAGCCGAGCGTCATGCCAACACAACGATGAAGAACCACTTCCGCGAGGACTATTCCACGTACCACGTCGTCAGCTACGACACCATCACCGGCCAGCCACACGCCAAGAACACCCATCAGGGCTACGCTGACGGCAGTTCGTGGGCACGTGGTCAGGCATGGGGACTATACGGTTACACGATGATGTACCGCGAGACGCTGAACCCCCGCTATCTGCATCAGGCGCAGCAAATCGGCAAGTTCCTGATGAACCATCCTCGACTGCCTGAGGACAAGGTGCCCTATTGGGACTATGATGCGCCCGACATACCCAATGCCAAGCGCGACGCTTCGGCGGCAGCCATCATGGCCTCGGCACTCATCGAGCTGAGCCAGCTCGACCCTTCGGAGCTGGCACCTCAGTGGCTTGCGCTGGCCAAGAAGCAACTGCGCACGCTCTCGGCCCCAGAGTATCTGGCCAAGGAGGGCGAGCAGGGCGGCTTCATCATCAAGCACGGCGTGGGATTCCACCGCGCCGGTGCCGAGGTGGACGTTCCGCTGACCTACGGCGACTATTATTACGTGGAGGCACTGATGCGCATGAAGCAGCTGCTGGCCAAGCCCACAGGCATGGACGACCGCCGCTTATGGGTGGAGACACTCGACCGCATTGCCCGTCCTGTGCTGGAGAATCTGGCTGCCGGGACGCTGAAGCAGAACATGCCTTTCGAGTCACTCTCAAGCGAGCCGCTGCGCCGCGAGGTGTCCTACTTGGAGGCTGTGGGGCGCACCATTTGCGGCATCGCCCCATGGCTGGAACTGGGTCCCGATGACACAGAGGAGGGACGGTTGCGCGCGCAATATATAAATATGGTGGTGAAGGGGCTGAAGAACGGCGTCAACCCGCAGTCGCCCGACCACCTGATGTTCGACCGCCGCCACTCGCAGCCCCTCGTCGATGCGGCGTTCCTGGCCGAGGGCATCCTGCGTGCCCCTACGCAGATATGGGGCCGGCTCGACCAGCAGACCCGCGACTGGCTTGTGAGTGAATGGAAGACGTCGCGAGGCATCAAGCCCTACGAGTGCAACTGGCTGCTCTTCGCCTCCATTGTAGAGTGCGCTCTGCTGGAGTTTACGGGCGAGTGCGACATGCAGCGGCTGATGTATGGCGTGAACCGCTTCCGAAACGAGTGGTACAAGGGCGATGGATGGTATGGCGACGGCCCCGACTTCCACCTCGACTACTATAACTCGCTGGTCATCCATCCCATGTTCACCGAGACGCTGCAGGTGCTGAAGAAGCACGGTCTGGACGGTGCCGACTTCCTGCCGACGCAGACCGGACGCCACGGCCGGTTGGCCGCCCAGCTGGAGCGTATGATTTCGCCCGAGGGCACTTATCCCGTCACGGGCCGCAGCATCGTCTATCGCTTCGGCTCGTTCCACGCCCTGGCCGATGCCGCCCTGCTGCATATCCTGCCCGCCAGCGTCAGTCCGGCCCAGGTGCGCTGCGGCCTGACGGCTGTCATCCGGCACCAGCTTTCACAGCCCCGCACCTTCGACCCGGACGGCTGGCTCCGCATTGGCTATACCGGCAGTCAGATTCGCATGTCAGAGGACTACATCAACACTGGCAGCCTCTATCTCTGCACCGCCGCCCTGCTGCCCCTCGGCCTGCCCGCCGACGACCCCTTCTGGGCCGCTCCCGCCCGTGACTGGACAGCCAAGAAAGCCTGGAACGGCGAGGATGTGGGAGCCGATCATGCCATACGATGAAAAGTTAAGATATGCTGAACACCTAAAACGATAACGACAGATGAGAAAGATTTTGCTTGCGGCACTACTGCTCGTTTTTACAGCCGCCGCGGGACAGTCCCGCAGAGTGACAAACATGGACGCTGGTTGGCGGTTTCACCAGGGTGATGCCATGGGTGCTGAGGCTGCCACTTACGATGATATGGATTGGCGAAAGCTTGACGTGCCTCATGACTGGAGTATAGAAGGCGATAACTTGCGCGAAAACCCTGGCGGTGGAAGCATTGGCTTCTTCCCGACGGGCATGGGCTGGTACCGGAAGACCTTCGACGTGAAAGCCTTCGACAAGAACAAGCTGTACAGCATAGAGTTCGATGGCATCTATATGCTCAGCACCGTGTGGCTCAACGGCCACGAACTGGGCACCTGGCCTTACGGCTACTCCAGCTTCTCCTACGACCTGACGCCCTACCTGCGCGCGAAGGGCAACGTGCTTGCCGTGCGCGTGGACAACTCGCGGCATGGCAACTCGCGATGGTACACTGGCTCGGGCATCTACCGCCATGTTCGGCTGGTGGAGACGGCGCGCACGCACTTTGCCAAGTGGGGCGTGTTCAACAGCACCATGCATTTGACGGAAAAAGAGGCTGCCATACGTGTAAAATCGGAGTTGGAGAATGACGATAACCGAGACAAGCAACTGACATTGAGCCACACCATCATTGATGCTGATGGCAACATCGTGGCACGAGCGGAGCAACGCGTCGGTATTGCTGCTGGCAGTAGGGGCACAGACGAACAGACCATCAACGTGCCCGATCCTGTGCTATGGAATCTGGACAATCCCTATCTGTACACGCTGCGCTCAACATTGACCGAGGGCAAGCGCCTGGTCGATGAGGTTGACAACGTGCTGGGTATCCGTACCATCGAGTACCCACTGGACAAGGGCTTTCTGCTCAATGGGCAGCAAGTGAAGATGAAGGGCGTGAACCTGCACCACGATGGCGGCGCCGTAGGTGCTGCTGTACCCGAGCGTGTGTGGGAGCGCCGACTGGAGATTCTGAAAAGCGGCGGCTGCAATGCCATCCGCACAGCGCACAACCCGCCAGCACCCGAGTTTCTCGACCTCTGCGACCGTATGGGCTTCCTCGTTATGGACGAGGTTTTCGATCAATGGATCAACGGCAAGAACAAAGAGGACTATCACCTGTATTTCCGTGAGTGGCACGAGCGCGACCTAACCGCTATGGTTGCCCGCGACCGCAATCATCCCTCAGTGGTGATGTGGAGTATTGGCAACGAGATTCGTGACCAACGCTCGGCTGAAGGTCCCGGTGCCGCCGCTGAGATGATTGCCATTTGCCATCGGTTGGACGACACACGGCTTGTGACCAGCGGCAACGATGAGATAGCATCCAACAGTCCCACGTCGCCCGAATTTCTCGCTGCCTTTGAGAACGACATCATCGGCTACAACTACCCTGACCGCTGGCGTACCCGCCGCGAGGTGGTCTATGCCATCGACAAGGCCGCCTATCCCAATCGCCGCGTGGTGGCTACGGAGTCGACCGGACTGGGCGGCCCGCGCCGGCAGTACCAGTGGCCGGGCACCATGCCTCCGCCACAGCTCGGCGCCGGAGCCGACGGCTTCAGTCCACAACAACAGCAGCAGCCTCGCTTCCGCCGCCGCAACCGTGGATTGATAAGCAGCGAGATGATCGACGTGGAGCAGCGCTGGCGCTTCACCACGGCCTACGACTACGTCATCGGCGACTTCATGTGGACGGGCATCGACTACTATGGCGAGTCGGGCTGGCCCTCGCGTGGCAGTCAGTCGGGTTATCTCGACAACTGCGGCTTTCCGAAAGACGGCTACTGGTTCTTCAAGAGCATCTGGAGCCAGGAGCCGGTGCTCCACCTGCTGCCCCACTGGAACTGGGAAGGGCACGAAGGGCAGATCATGCAGGTGGCCTGTTTCACTAACTGCGAGGAGGTAGAGCTATTCGTCAATGGCAAGTCCTACGGCAAGAAAGCCACCGAGTTTCCCCGTCGTGGCGTTAACCCCAGCTGGGCATCCTACGACCCCGGCAAGCATTTTGCCACTACTGCCGACCTGCACCTGACTTGGGATGTAGAATACCAGCCAGGCGAAATCAAAGTAGTAGGCAAGCGCGACGGCCAGACCTACGAGGACGTCATCCGTACGGCCAGTGCACCAGCCCGGCTGCGGGCTACTGTTGACAGACCTTCGTTCCGTGCCATCCCATCCGACGTAGCCCATGTCACCATTGAGGTGCTCGACAAGGATGGCAACCTCTGCCCCCTTGCCGACAATCAGGTTCGCTTCAGCGTGAAGGGCGGTCGCCTCATCGGCGTGGAGAGCGGCAACATGACCGACCTCAGTTCCGTGCTTGCCTCTGAGCGTAAGGCATGGTCGGGCAAATGTCTGGCCATCGTCGCTGCCGACCATCCGGGTCCTGTCATCGTCACTGCTCAGGCTGTTGGCATGCCCGCAAGCACTGTCACGTTCATGGCTACCAAATGATTGAAGAATGACAAACTACAATACAACAATCAATATGCAGAAGATGAAGATGAAACAGAGATTGATTGCAATGTTACTGTCGTTACCGCTGGCAGTAGTCGTTCTGGCGCAGCCCGCAACAGCCCAAGCCGACTTCGTAAAGGGTGCTGACGTGGGTTTCCTGCAAGGCCAGGAGCGGCGGGGCGTAAAGTTCCACGACCGCAACGGGAAGGAGCGCGAGTGCCTCGAACTGTTGAAGAACGACTACCAACTGTCTGCCATCCGCATGCGGGTCTGGGTAAACCCCCGTGGCGGTGACTGCGACAAGTTTGCATTGTTGGCCATGGCGAAGCGCGTCAAGGCGCTGGGCATGGAACTGATGGTTGATTTCCACTACAGCGACTCGTGGGCCGACCCTGCCAAGCAGCCCATACCGAAAGCATGGCTCGGACACTCATTCGAAGAAATGAAGCAAGACGTGCGAAACCACACCATAGAAGTGTTGTCGCTGCTAAAAGCAAACGGCATCCAGCCCCGTTGGGTGCAGGTGGGCAACGAGACCACCAACGGCATGCTGTGGAGCGTGAAGACCAACGAGCGCGGCTGGGAGGTCAAGGACTCGCTGGGGAATACCATCATCACGCACAGCATGGGTCATATCAAGACCGAGCCTCGGCAGTATGCAGGGTTCATCCGTGCCGGTTACGATGCTGTGAAGGAGGTTTTCCCCGATGCCATTGTCATTGTACACCTGGACCGGGGGCATCGTCAAAGTCTCTATGACTACAACCTTGACACAATCCTGAAATACGGTGGCAAGTTCGACATGGTAGGCATGTCGCTCTATCCCTATTGGGCCATGGAGGGGCATCCGGAACTCAATGCCGACGACATCATCTCCGACTGCATTAAGAATATACGCCATGTGAGTGAGAAGTACAAGTGCGACGTGATGATTGTCGAGACTGGTTACGAGGTAGACGAGCAGCATCCCGAGAAAATGGAAGAGGGGCGCCGCCAGTTGGCTCGTGTCGTCCGCGAATCCCGCAACGAGACTGGTGGCCACTGCCGAGGCGTGTTCTACTGGGAGCCTCAGTGCCTGCCTGGTGGCTATAAGCTCGGCGCCTTCGATGGTAAGGCCACACCCACCGCCATCATGGACGGATTCATTGAGAAAAATGACTAAAGAACAACAAATAAACTTATGAAGCATTTACTAACTACTACAACACTTCTGCTCCTGCTGACACTCCCGGTGGCAGCCCAGACGCAAGAGAAGCAGATTACCGTGACTGAGAACGTGGCCTATCGCACCGATGTAGGCCCAAGTACCGTACTCGACGTGGCGCAGCCGCTGTTCGGACCGCAGACGAACCGGCCCGCCATCCTGATTATCCACGGTGGCGGATGGAGCGCCGGGTCGAAGAACGACATGGTGTACCGCACGCTGATGGTCGACTATGCCATGAAGGGCTACGTGGTCTGCAACATGAACTACCGGCTGGTGCAGGAGGCCCCGCTGCCCGCCTGCATCGAGGACGTGCAGGCTGCCGTGCGCTGGATGAAGAGCAACGCCCAGAAGCTGGGCATCGACCCGCAGCGCATCGGCACCTACGGCCATTCGGCAGGCGGCCACCTGTCGCTGATGGCTGGCCTGACAGCCGGCGTGGCTTGTGCCGCCGGTGGTGCGCCTCCCACGGAGATTGGCCGTGCCGGCGAGTGGGCCGACCACAAGGAGTGGTGGCCCATCGGCTACATCGGCAAGTGCGCGACGCCGTTCCTTGTGCTGCAGGGTGGCGAGGATCCCACCGTCCGCCCCAACCTGACGGAGGACTGGGTGGTGAAGATGCAGCGGGCAGGCACGTCGGTAGACTATGTGAAGGTGCATGGCAATCATGGCGTGGCCTTCGACCAGCAGCTGGAGTTTACTCGCCCCGCCATGGATGCCTTCTATGCGCGTCATCTGAAGCATGATGACCCAACCGTCAGCTTTGAACAGCTGAAAGTACCCGACTACGGCGGCAGTGGACGCCATAAGGCAGTGGCCGTGCGCGAGAAGTCGCTGCCCGACTTCGTGGTCTATCGCCCGATGAACATCGACGCAGCCATGACCGTGGGCCGACCCGGCATGTTTGCCACCGGCCAGCCCAAGAAAGAAAAGCTGCCCGTGCTCATTTTCTGCAACGGCGGCTGCATGGACACCAGCATCGGCTACGAAAACATGCTCACCGACATCGCCTCCTACGGCTACGTGGTGGTGGCCATCGGCGAGCTGCAGATGATGGCCCAGCACGAGAAGGATCAGCACACCCCGTCGTCGATGGTCAAGCGGGCGCTCGACTGGATTTGCAGTCCCGCCTCACCTTATTATAACTATATAGACACCGAGAAGATTGCCGCTGCCGGACACTCCTGCGGCGGGGCACAGGTGCTGGCCAACGCCGTCGACCCACGGCTGAAGACCTACCTCATCCTCAATGCCGGCATGGGCAAGATGACGATGGCCGATGCCAGCGCGAAGTCGCTGAAGAACCTGCACGGTCCCATCCTCTACCTCGTGGGCGGCACGTCGGATGTGGCGTGGCAGAATGCACAGCAGGACTACAAGGCCATCAAGCGGGTGCCCGTGGTGCTGGCCGACAACACGCAGAGTGGTCACGGCGGCACCTACGAGCAGCCCAACGGCGGTGCCAATGCCCGCATGGTGCGCGCCTGGCTCGACTGGCAACTGAAGGGCAGGCAGGAGAACGAACGGCTCTTCATCGGCGGCGACCTCACCGGTTACGACGGCTTTACCATTCAACATAAAAACTACAAATAAAACTATATCGACATGAAACATCTTTTTGCCCCGGCAGTACTGCTGCTGACAGTTGCCCTCACCGCGACGGCACAGACGGAACCCATCCGCATTGACCTCGGCCAGAAAGGAGCCGTGGTGTCACCCAATCTCTATGGCATCTTCTTCGAGGAGATCAGCCACGCCGGCGACGGCGGCCTCTACGCCGAGCTGGTACAGAACCGAGGCTTCGAGGAGCACGTGCTGCCCTCGGGCATGACCTACAAGGACGGCAAGGCCTTCGCCCCCGATGCCATGAACTACGAGCACCGCAACAACCGCAACTGGAACATCCCCTGGAATCTGGAGGAGAAGAAAATGACTGGCTGGCGCGTGACCGGTGAGAAAGCCACCGTCAGCGGCGAGGTCATAGAGGCTCCCGATCCGCTCCACAAGAATACGCCCCACGCCATGCAACTCACAATCAAGAAGGTGCAGAAGGGCGGCAAGGCCGTGCTCACCAACACCGGCTACTGGGGCATCGGCCTGAAGCAGGGCGAGAAGTACGACCTGCGCTGCTATGTCAGGTCGGCTGGTTACAAGGGCACCATCACCGCCCGACTGGTGGATGGCACGACGGGCAGATCGCTTGGCACAACGACCTTTGCTAACAAGCAGCTGAGGGACTGGACCGAGCTCACCGCCACGCTGACCGCTGACGGTACGGCAGCCAAGGGCGAGCTGGCATTAGAGTTCGACAAGCCGGGCACCGTGCTCGTCGACTACGTGTCGCTCTTCCCGCAGGCCACCTTCAAGGGACGCAAGAACGGACAGCGCGCCGACGTGGCGCAGATGCTCGTCGACCTGCACCCACGGTTCATGCGCTGGCCGGGCGGCTGCATCGTCGAGGGCGCCACATACGAGAACCGCGTGAAGTGGAAGGAGACACTGGGCGACCCGATGACCCGCCGCGGCGAGTGGGACCTCTGGGGCTATCGCGCCACCTGGGGCATGGGCTACCATGAGTTCCTGCAGTTCTGCGAGGACCTCGGCATGGATGCCATGTTCGTCAACAACGCCGGCATGTCGTGCTCCGTGCGCAACGGCGACTTCGTGAGCAGCGATGCCGACATGGATGCCGTCGTCCAGGACTTCCGCGATGCCATCGACTACGCCCTGGCCGACCCCGCCCGCAACAAGTGGGCCAAGATGCGCGCCGAGGCCGGACACCCCAGACCCTTCCCCCTGAAGTATGTCGAGATAGGCAACGAGAACGTAGGGCCTGAGTATGTCACCCACTTCAACTACATCTTCAAGCGCCTGAAAGCTGAGTACCCGCAGATCACGTTCATCAACACCCTCGGGCATACCGACCGCCTCTTGGAGCAGATTCCCGGCCAGTACATGGTTGACCCCCACTGGTACCGCGACCCCAACTTCTTCTTTGCTAACAACCACCTGTTCGACGATGCGCCCCGCACGCACGACATCTACGTCGGCGAGTATGCCTGCAACGGCGGCGTAGGAGCCGGCAACCTGCTGGCTGCACTCAGCGAGGCCGCCTTCATCATGGGCATGGAGCGCAACAGCGACGTGGTGAAGATGTCGTCGTATGCGCCGCTCTTCGAGAACGAGAACCGCCGCGACTGGCCCTGCAACCTCATCCACATCAACAGCTCCGAGGTCTACGGCCGTGCCTCCTACTACGTGCAGCAGATGGCTGCCGAGCATCGCCCGACGTATAATGTGTTCGTCAGCGAGACAACGACCGCCGGCGAGACCGCGCCTTTCGCTGCCGGCACCGTCGGACTGGGCAGCTACGCCACGCAATGCGAGTACCGCCATGTCAAGGTGACAACAGCTGACGGCAAGACAACGACATTCAGTCCGGCGCAGTTCCAGAAGCAGCGCGGCGAGTGGACTGTCAGCGGCGATGCCCTGGCCCAGACCGGCAACGAGCAGCTCACGCTGTCGCTGCTCCCCTCGTTCAGCAGCAACGACTACACCCTGGAGCTGCAGGCCCGCAAGACGGGTGGCAGCGAGGGCTTCTTCATCTACTACGGCATGGACGAGCGCGGTCGCAACGGCTATGCGGTGAACATCGGCGGCTGGAACAACCGCACGTCGGCCATCCAGCCCATCCGCCGCGGACGTACCAGCGACGTGCTGGGCCGACAGGTGCCGCAGACCGTGGAGACCGGCAAATGGTACGACGTGAAAATCGCCGTCACGCCCCAGCTTGTCACCCTCTTCATGGACGGCAAGGAGATACTCTCGGCCAAACCGGCCAGCCTGACCCGCCACTTCTGTCAGACAGGCTACGACGAGCAGACCGGCGAACTCATCATCAAGGT
>JAEEGG010003252.1_pt1 | contig 40648 bp, 33 predicted proteins | sample 9134161 | NCBI WGS metagenome assembly JAEEGG01 (sample SAMN16246543, study PRJNA631951) | gut metagenome | biome: gut microbiome; feature: rumen; material: CR-attached | host: Bos | place: Iran: Karaj | collected 2018-10 | reverse complement strand
ACATATCATACACGGCAGAAAAGACGGGCAACGTCTATGATTTCAACACAGCTGAGAAACTGAACCAACTGCTCATCAAGCTGTTGCTGGCCACAGGGCAGCTCACGGAGGGAGGCGAGTACGACGTTGACTTCGACCACCAGTTCCTTGAGGTGCTGCATTTCCTTGCTAAAGGAGATCAGCCCATCGTCCTTGTGTTGGCTCGTGAGATGTACATATCGGATCCGGCCCTGTTATGTAAAAATGTCCAGAGCTAAAATAATGGTGCAAAGATTTGGTGGTTCCATGAGAAATCACTATCTTTGCACCCAGAACGTAAGCCATGAGAGATCGAAAACAGCAGATGGAGGAAGGGCAGCATAATTATTAAAGTACGCGTATATGAAGATTTTAACTATTGCGGCCTTGATGTTGGGGTTGTCAGCAAAGGCTCAAACCTCTCACGACTGGGAGAATCCGCAGACATTGGGTATTAACAAGTTGCCGTATCATGCGACACTGCAGTTGCCTTCGAAACAGAAGGAATGCAAGGAGATCGTCAGCCTCGACGGACAGTGGCTGTTCCATTGGAGCCGCTGCCCGGAGGAAAGGCCTGCCGACTTCTACCGTGAGGACTACGACGTGAGCCGGTGGGACAAGATCACCGTGCCAGGCAACTGGCAGCTGCAGGGCTTCGGCACGCCTATCTATACCAACATGACCTACCCCTTCCAGCGGAACAGACCCAGCGTCACCAGTGAGCCGCCCAAGGACTGGACGGCCTACGAGAACCGTAACCCCGTGGGCTCGTACGTGACGTTTGTCGAGGTGACGAAAGAGATGCTCTCACAGCATCTGATCCTCCACTTCGGGGGTGTGCATTCGGCGATGTACGTCTGGGTCAACGGCCGGAAGGTTGGCTACAGCCAGAACTCGATGTCGCCGGCAGAGTTTGATGTGACGGGCTATGTCCGTGAGGGTCGCAACAGGCTTGCCGTAGAGGTCTATCGCTGGTGCGACGGCAGTTATCTTGAGGATCAGGACATGTGGCGGCTGAGCGGCATCTTCCGGCCTGTGGAACTGTGGGTGCGCCCGTTGGTGCATATTGCCGACTATCATGTGACGGCAGTGCCTAATCACGACTATACGCAGGCTCAGGTGACGGCCGATATCGCACTTTGCAATACCGGCAGGCAGAAGGCCGGGGGCATGAAGGCTGTCCTGAAGCTTGACGGCAGGACGATAGAGGGAATGCCAACCACGCTTGCCGTGGGCGACACGACGCATATAAAACTTGCTTACATGATGGACAAGCCCCGTTTGTGGTCGGCAGAAAAACCGAACCTCTATCCCTTCAGCGTGGAACTCGTAGATCAGCAGGGTAAGGTCGTTGAGCATTTCGACTATCACCTGGGTGTGAAGCGTGTGGAATGCGTGGGAGAGGTGTTCAAGATCAACGGCAGGAACGTGAAGCTGCGCGGCGTGAACCGTCACGACCACCATCCGGTCACGGGCCGATATGTGGACGATGCCACCTACGAGCAGGATCTTCGACTGATGAAGCAGGCCAACATCAACTTCCTGCGTACCTCGCACTATCCAGACCGCGAATATATCTACGAGCTCTGTGACCGCTGGGGAATCTATGTGATGGACGAGGCGAACCAGGAGACGCACGGCTACGGCTATGCGAACCATGAGATGGGCGAGGACGCAGCCTGGGAGAAAGCTCACGTTGACCGTGCCGAATCGCTGGTGAAGCGCGACTTCAATCATCCCTGTGTCATCCTCTGGAGCCTTGGCAACGAAGGTGGCGTGGGGCCGAACATCCAGGCGATGTACGACACCGTGTGCCGTCTCGACAGCACTCGTCTGCCGTTCTATGACTGTCATCCACGCTACTCTGCCCTCCACGACTTCGGGTATCCTACGCCCGATGTGCTGAAGGCCGAGGCCGAGAAGGAGACGGAGAAGCCGTTGATAGCCCGTGAATATGCCCACGCCATGGGTAACTCGATGGGTAACCTGCAGGAATACTGGGACGTGATCTATGCCGACAGCAGCATCGCGGGAGCAGCTGTCTGGGACTGGGTAGACCAAGGCATTTCTTCGCGAATCGCGAAGCAAATTGACAATTATCCATTCTTATACGGCGGTGACTTCGGCGACAAGCCTAACGACGGGGCGTTCTGCATCAACGGTCTCATAGGCCCTGACCGCCAGCCGCATCCGCACTACTATGAGGTGCAGTATGTCTATCAGCCCCTGCAGTTTGTCAAGGAGGGGGATTCCATTCGCATTGTCAGCCGCGAGCTGTTCACGGCGATCGATGAATATGACTATTACTGCGAGGTCTATCACAACGGCGAACTGGTATCAGGCAACATACCCATTCTGCAGGGTGACAAGTTCGAGATTCCTTATCCTTATTACCCCTACGACGAGCCGGAGCTGATACTGAATGTCTATGCCCGTCTGCGGCAGGATAAGCCTTGGGCACAGGCAGGCTTTGACATCGCCCGAGAACAGTTCATCCTGAAGCCGGAAACGTTCTGGTCGGCCTTTGGCGGCACACCCGCAAAGGTTCAGAAGACGGCTCAGGGCCTCGTGGCCTACACCGACCGCGGCACCGTCACGATCAACAGCACGGGTGCCCTTGTCAGTTGGATTGTGGATGGCGAGGAGATGCTCCGCAGTCCGTTGGAACCCTACTTCTGGAAACCTGAGAACGACAATCAGCATGCCGCACGGTTTGCGCAGCGCTTGGGCGTATGGCGTGATGCCGTGGCCCAACGTACCTGTAAGTCGTTCCGTACGGAGACCGGCGAGGACGGTCTGAAGATCATCAGCGAGACAACGATCCCTGTCAGATTGCAGGCCGACGACCATCCGACCGAAGCCACTGCCGACCTGACCATCACCTATACCATCACGAAAGACGGCCGGATCAGGATTGACATGGATTATCAGCCTACAGCCACTGGTCTTCCATTGCTTCCAAAGGTCGGCATGCGTATGCGCCTGCCGGCGGATATGACCAGTATCGCGTATTATGGACGCGGGCCGTGGGAGAACTATCCTGACCGTCAGCGCAGTGCCTTTATCGGACGCTATCAGATGCCGCTTGGCGAGTATGAGACAGAGTATGTCCATCCGCAGGATAATGGCTGCCGCACAGATGTCAGGTGGTTCAACATCACAAACGGGAACATCACCTTCCGTATCGACGGGCTGCAACCGTTGTGTATCCGGGCATGGGACTACGGTGAGGAGGATCTCGAAGCCGCAAACCATCCCAATGAGATCGAACGAGGGCGTTTTGTCAATCTGAACATCGACCTGAATGTACACGGCGTCGGTGGTGTGGACACCTGGGGCCAGCGAACGCTGCCACAATACACCATCGACGGCAACAAGCCCTACCACTACAGCTTCATCCTTGATAATTAACAAGCCTCACAATAGGGGTTGTCCCTGTTATGAGGCTTGGCCTTGAACCTGAGGTCTGAGAGATCAGATCAGGTGAAGCGTTCCCATCATATAGACGAGACCGAAACCGAGCAGCATCGAGATGACGCCCATGATGACTCCCATCTTGGCCATCTCGTTCTGCTTTATGTGACCCGTGGCGAAAGCCAGGGCATTCGGCGGTGTTGAGATCGGCAGGATCATAGCCGAAGAAGCGGCGATGGCTACGCCAATGAGTACCGTCGGCGTACCACCGATGGGATCGAGCTTGTCGCCCATGGCGCCGCAGACAATGGCCAGGATCGGCATGAGCAGGGCTGCTGTGGCCGAGTTGGAGATGAAGTTCGACAGCAGGTAGCAGATCAGTCCGCCGAGCAACAGGATGAGCAGCGGTGAGAACTCGCCGAAGGGGATGCTCTCCACTGCATTGGCAGCCAGGCCTGAGGCATTCAGACCGTAACCGAGGGCGAAGCCGCCGGCCACCATCCAGATGACGCTCCAGTTGATCTGCTCAAGGTCGCGCTTGTTGATTACACCCGTCAGGGCGAAGATACAGAACGGAATCATAGCCACCGTATAGGAATTGATGCCTGTCACGCGGTCGAGCAACCAGAGTGCCACGGTGATGAAGAAGGTGATGATGACCACCCACGACTGGTAACCCTTCTGCATGCCACCCTCGATCTTCAGTTCGATGCGCTTCTGGGTGAAGGGGAAGGTGCTGAGCAGGATGCGCCAGCTGATGAACAGCAGCACGATGACGAGGGGGAACATGAACATCATCCACTGACCGAAGCCGAGACCGAGGTTCAGACCCTCAGGATCGTTGAGGTACTTCAGGGCGATGGTGTTAGGAGGCGTGCCGATAGGCGTGCCCATACCGCCGAGGTTGGCTGCCACAGGGATCGACATGGCCAGTGCGATGCGGCCCTTGCCCTCAGGAGGCAGCTGACGGAACACAGGTGTCAGGAACGTCAGCATCATGGCGGCTGTGGCCGTGTTGGAAACGAACATCGAGAAGAGGCCTGTGATGAGCAGGAAGCCCAACAGTACCATCTCGCTCTTCGTGCCGAAAGGAATTAGCAGGACCTTGGCCAGCTGGGCATCGAGACCGGTCTTTGTGGCGGCGATGGCCAGCACGAAACCGCCGATGAACAGCATGATCACAGGGTCGGCAAACGTGGCCATGACACCTTTGTAGCTTAATAACTTTCCAACCTCCTCTTCGTTGACCATCGGCAAGATACCGCTGTCGGTACAGAAGATCAACATCATGACTATGATAGCCACCGACGTGGCCCATGAGGAGACGATCTCGAGAATCCACATCAGCGTGGCAAACGCAAAGATGGCGATAATACGCTGCTGGATGATGGTGAGGTTCTGGATGCCGTACCACTCTGACGGCATGTTCCAGAGCACAAGTGTTACTAACATCACGAGGGCGATCTTGATGAGTCGCTTGGTGCTGTCTTCGGGGTGATACTTACGCTGGTGACGCATCTTGTGGTAAGCATCTACCAGGTGGAAGCCTTCGTAAATATGAAACATATCCTATTGATTTTGATTGAATTATCGTGAAATCGCGTGCAAAGGTACAAAGTTTTCTGCATAAATTCTTGTCTTAAATCAAGTTTTTCGCGAATAATGAGTGCATAAATACACAAAATCACCCCTCAAGTCAAATACCTGAGGGGTGATTGTTATGTAGAGTTTACAAACTTTCTTACTCGACCGTCCAAATGTCGTTGGTCTCGAGCAACTCGGTGAAGTTGTGATACTTCTTCTGTGCAGAGACCTCCTGAAGTTGGGTGTGTACGGCATCGTTATAGGTGGGAGCCTCCACGTCGCGGATCACACCGAGGGCGATGGGGAAGCCGTCGCCGTTGCCCATCAGGGCGAGCTTCAGCTGCAGGGTATTGTCCTCACAGTGAGCATCATGCACGAGTACATCGTCGATGGTGTAGCCGTCCTTGCCAATCTCGACGACCTTCAGGCCGAAGCCCTGCTGTACGAGTCCGAACTCATTGTTCTCACCGAACACGAGCTTCTCACCGTGACGGACGTAGATGGCGTTCTTCTTGCGGCCCTCGTTGTTGTAGACAACATCGTGGCAGTGGTCGTTGAAGATGACACAGTTCTGCAGGATCTCGCAGACCGAGGCGCCCTTGTGCTGATAGGCAGCCTTCAGGATCTCTACCGTTCCCTTGGCATCAGTGGCCACGGCACGTGCGAAGAAATGGCCGCGGGCACCGAAGCAGAGTTCAGCGGGGCGGAAAGGATCCTCTACCGTGCCGTAAGGGCTCGACTTGGAGACGAAGCCACGGGGTGAGGTGGGGGAGTACTGACCCTTCGTCAGACCGTAGATGCGGTTGTTGAGCAGGATCATGTTCAGGTCGATGTTACGACGGTTGGCGTGGATGAAGTGGTTGCCACCGATAGCCAGTCCGTCGCCGTCGCCAGAAACCTGCCAGACGGTGAGGTCGGGATTAGCCACCTTGGCACCTGTAGCGATGGCGGCAGCACGGCCGTGGATGGTGTTCATGCCGTAGGTAGCCATGTAGTGGGGCAGACGGCTCGAACAGCCGATACCGCTGATCACTGCGATGTTCTCAGGGGCTACGCCAATCTCGGCCATAGCCTTATGGAGTGAAGCCAGGAAGAAGTGGTCGCCGCAACCCGGGCACCAACGAGGCTGGCCTTTCTTGAAATCTTGTGCTGTATATTCCATAATTTTGAAATTTGAGCTTTGAACTTTGAACTTTATGATTACAATTCGCTCACTTCTTAATAATCTCTTCGAACGCATTAACGAGTTCCTCTACCACGAAGGGCTGGCCCTTGACCTGGTTGAACTGGAAGGGGACGAAGTTGTCGACCTTCATGCGGAGGTAAGCGGCGAGCTGACCCATGTTCTGTTCGGCCACAACCACCTTCTTGAACTTAGAGAGTACCTCTGCGGTGTTCTTGGGCAGCGGGTTCAGGTACTTGAAGTGAGTCTGAGCCACCTTATAGCCCTTCGCACGGAGTTCGTCCATAGCCGAGTGCAGATGGCCGTAGGTCGATCCGAAGCCCACAATCAGCAGGTCGGCATCGGCGTCGCCGTCGACCTCAAGGTCGGGTACCTGGATATTGGCAATCTTCTGCTGGCGCAGACGGGTCATCAGGTCGTGGTTCTCGGGATTGGTGGAGATAGCACCGGTGTTAGAGTCCTTCTCCAGTCCGCCGAGGATGTGGGTGAAGCCCTCACGACCAGGAACAGCCCAGTAGCGGGTGCCGTTCTCGGCACGCATATACGGTGTCCACTTGCCCTTCAGATCCTCAGGAACGTATGGAGGATTGATGGGATCGAGCTTGTTGATGTCAGGGAGTTTGAAGGCTCCGGAACCATTAGCCACGAAGGCATCGGTGAGCAGCACGACGGGCGTCATGTGCTCGAGGGCGATCTTACAAGCCTGATAGGCGGCATCGAAGCAGTCGGTAGGACTGGTGGCTGCCATGACGGGCATGGGACTCTCACCGTTACGGCCGAAGAGTGCCTGCAAGAGGTCGGTCTGCTCCGACTTCGTGGGAAGACCAGTGGCAGGACCGCCACGCTGCACGTCGAGCACAACGAGCGGCAGCTCCATGATGACGGCGAGGTTCATGGCCTCAGACTTCAGGCAGATACCAGGACCGGAGGTAGAGGTGACGCCTAAAGCACCGGCGAACGAAGCGCCGAGGGCAGAGGCACAGCCACTGATCTCGTCTTCGCACTGTACGGTGATGACACCGCACGACTTATGCTTCGAGAGCTCGTGGAGCACGTCGGTGGCAGGGGTGATGGGGTAACTGCCCAGGTAGAGCCTTAGTCCGGCCTTCTCAGCAGCGGCAATGAAGCCGTAGGCCGTGGCCTTGTTGCCTGTGATGTCCATATAGCGTCCAGGCTCCTTCTCCTTCGACTCTACGCGATAGACGTTGACGGTCGAGGAGTGGGTATTGTGACCATAGTCGTAGCCAGCCTGAATCACCTTGATATTGGCCTCAGCGATGGCGGGCTTCTTGGCGAACTTCTCCTTCAGGAAGTTGGCCACGAGGTTCAGGTCGCGGTCGAAGAGCCAGCAGACGAGTCCGAGGGCGAACATGTTGCGGCATTTCATCATCGCCTTCTGATCCATGCCGGAGTCGGCGAGACAGTCCTTCACCATCGTCGTCAGCGGGCACTGGATCACACGGTCCGGGTCGATGTTCATCTCACCAAGATAGTCGGGTGTCTTGAACTGTGCTTTCTCCAGGTCTTTCGGACCGAACGAGTCGGTGTCGATGATGATAGTAGCACCAGGCTTCGCATAACGGTACTGTGTCTTCAGTGCAGCGGCGTTCATCGCCACGAGCACGTCGCACTTGTCGCCAGGGGTATAGACCTTTCCTGCACCGATGTGAACCTGGAAACCCGACACGCCAGTGAGTGAGCCTTGCGGGGCGCGGATGTCGGCAGGATAGTCGGGGAATGTCGAGATGCCGTTACCAACGGTGGCACTGACCGTAGAGAAGATGTTTCCAGCCAGCTGCATACCGTCGCCGGAGTCACCTGAGAAGCGTACGACCACCTGGTCGAGCTCCTTCACTTCTAAAATTTCAGCCATAATATATTCAGTTTACTAACTAATCTCATCTAAAAAACGCGGCAAAATTATTCATTTTCGCTGAAATAGCCAAAGGAAAACCATAAAAAGTGCATATTTGTCTTGGTATTCCTGCAAATATGCACTCTTTCTATGATAAATATGCATTCTGGCTCTTGCGCCGAACCGGAATCAGTATTTGAACGACGAGCCGCCGAGGAACTCGCGGAGGAGCGAGGTGGGCGGAATCTGCGTCTCTGGTATCGGCTGAATGTAACGCAGGAACTTCAGCAGACGGTAGGCCTCGGCATGTTCAGGGCAATTCTCGGGAACAGCGTCAAGAAGCGGCTCTGCCTGACTCTTAATCACAGCCAGCTCGAAGAGCATGGCGGTATTGAACATGGCGTCGGCATTCTCCTGGAAGGGGAATATCCACTTGTTCTCTCCTGCGCGTACGGACGGCCAGCGGCGGATGGTCTCCCGGGCAGAGACGGCACGGTACTTATGGTCGCGGATGATACGGCGCAGCAGACGGTTGTCGGTGGTGGGGATATAGTTGTGGTTGTCGAGCAGGACGGTGGTCAGTGCCGAGGCATAGACACGGAAGATCTGCTCATCGGGAATCTGCGAGGTCAGCTCAGGGTTCAGGGCGTGGATACCCTCTACCACCAGGATCTCGTTCTCACCCAAGCGAAGCCTCTTCCCGCTCTTCTGACTGGTGCCTGTGGGGAAGTCGTAGCGTGGCAGCTCCACCTCATCGCCACGGAAGAGTGCCGTGAGCTGTTCGTTCAGCAGCGGCAGGTTCAGGGCGTGCAGGTTCTCGAAGTCGTAGTCGCCCTTTTCATCGCGTGGCGTCTTGTCACGATCGAGGAAATAGTCATCGAGCGAGATGGCGACAGGCTTGATGCCGTTAACGGCCAGCTGTACACTGAGCCGCTTGCAGGTGGTGGTCTTACCGGAAGACGAAGGACCGGCTATCAGTACGAGTCTCACCCCCTTACGACGGGCTATCTCGTCGGCAATACGTGAGATCTTCTTCTCCTGCAGGGCCTCGCTGACCATGATGAGCTGCGGTGAGTAGCCCTTGCTGATGACCTCGTTCAGGTCGCCGATGGTGCGCAGGCCGAGGATGTCCTGCCACTGGTGGTGCTCCTTGAAGATGCCGAACATCTTGTCCTGATGGGTCATTTCCCCCAACTCGTCAGGATGCTCACGGGAAGGCAGGCGCAGCAGCAGACCGTCGTAGTATTTCTCCAGTCCGAAGAGGTAGAGCTGCGAGGTGTTCGTCAACAGCGAGCCGTAGTAATAGTCCACGTAGCCGTCGATGTCGTAGTAGGTGGTAAAGATCCTGCCTGTCGACTTCAACAACTTGACCTTAGAGCGGTTATGGAGGCTGTCGAAGAGCTGGATGGCCTCCTCGGTCGTGGTCTCGTGGCGATGGATGGGCAGGGCGGCGTCGATGATCTCCTGCATTCGGTGGCGGATGGCTCCTACATCATCGAGGGTGACAGGGCGCCCGATGTTGAGATTCACATAATAGCCGTTGGACACGGGAATGTCGATGGCTACCTTGCAGGGTTTGAAGAGCCCGTGGGCAGCCTTGCAGAGCACGAAGAACAGGCTGCGGGTATAGGCCCTGGAGCCGCTGGAAGAGGTGACGTCGAGGAACTCTACCTCCTTCTGCTTGTAGATACGGAAGTGCATCCCCTCCACCTTATTGTTGACATGGGCTGAGACGGGGCCGTACTTCATGTCCAGCCCCGACTTCTGATAGACATCTTCGAGGTTAGAACCGAGAGGTACTTCAACCTCTGTGCCGTTATTTTTCACATATACTTTTATCATCTGTTCCATAAGCAATAGTATGTTTTAGATAAATTTTTGTTGCAAAGATACAAAAAATAACTATTCACTACTCATTATTCACTTATTTTTATTATCTTTGTAGCCGAATTCGAATCAAATAGTATTCTTTTTATGTCAATTTGGATTATTTTCAAGCTTCTGGGCTCACTTGCACTTCTCATGTTTGGTATGAAGTCGATGAGTGAGGCTTTGCAGAAGATGGCGGGACCACAGCTGCGTCACGTCCTAGGTGCAATGACCACCAACCGCTTTACGGGAATGCTTACTGGTATGCTGGTGACGGCTTCGGTTCAGTCTTCAACGGCAACGACGGTGATGACCGTCTCGTTCGTCAATGCCGGACTGCTGACGCTGGCTCAGGCTATTTCAGTGATCATGGGTGCGAACATCGGTACGACGCTCACGGCGTGGATTATGTCGGCAGGAATGTCGTTCGACATCACCAGTGCCATCTATCCTGCCTTCTTCATGGGCATCATCCTGATCTACCTGAAGAAATACCGCTATATAGGTGACTTCCTCTTCGGACTCTCGTTCCTGCTCCTGGGATTGGGGACATTGCGCATGACGGGTACGGAGATGCACCTGGGCGAGAACCAGACCCTGCTCGATTTCTTCGCCTCATTCGATCCCGATTCCTTCCTCACCACACTGATATTCCTCTTCCTCGGAGGTGTGATGACCTTCTGCGTGCAGTCGTCGGCAGCCGTCATGGCCATCACCATGATCCTCTGTTCCAGTGGCGCACTGCCTATCTATCAGGGTATCGCTCTCGTGATGGGTGAGAACATCGGAACCACGGTCACCTCAAACCTTGCGGCTCTTTCGGCTAATACGCAGGCCCGCAGGGCTGCCCTTGCCCACATGTTCTTCAACGTGTTTGGCGTCATCTGGATCCTGTTTGTCTTCCGTCCGTTCATCGACACTGTATGCGGACTGGTGGGCTACGACGTGACCATGCAGAAAGAGAGCGTCGCCACGGCCGTGTTCCTGGCCAATGCCGCCAAGCTGAGTTTCGTACTCGCTGCCTTCCATACGTGTTTCAACGTGGTCAATACCTTCATCCTGATCTGGTTCATTCCGCAGATTGAGCGCCTTGTGTGCTGGGTTATCAAGCCGAAGAAGGTGGATGAGGAAGACGAGTTCCGCCTGCATTTCATTACGGCCGGCTTCATGAAGACCCCCGAGCTCTCTGTGCTTGAGGCTCAGAAGGAGATACAGTCCTTCTCAGAGCGTATGCAGCGCATGTTCGGTATGGTACGCGAACTGCTCACGCTTTCGTCGAGTGCCTCGAACAAGAAAGACAGCAAGGCCGGCGACTTCAACAAGCTCTACACCCGTATCGAAAAGTATGAGGGCATCTCAGACAACATGGAGCTCGAGATTGCCAAGTATCTCGACTCCGTCAGCGACGCCCATCTCAGCGACGAGACGAAGGCTAAGATCCGTGCCATGCTCCGTGAGATCAGTGAGTTGGAGTCGATTGGCGACGCCTGCTTTAACATGGCCCGCACCATCTCGCGCAAGTACAACGGCAAGGAGGACCACTTCATCGAGCGCCAGTATGACCACCTACACCAGATGATGGAGCTCACCGACCAGTCGCTTACGCAGATGAACCGCCTGATGCTCGGCCGCAAGGACTCGTTCGACGTGAACCGTTCGTTCAACATCGAGCACGAGATCAACAACTACCGCAACCAGCTGAAGTCGCAGAACATCACCGATGTGAACAACCACGAGTACACCTACGCCGTGGGAACCATCTATATGGACCTGATCAACGAGTGCGAGAAGCTGGCCGACTACGTGGTCAACGTCGTCGAGGCCCGCATGGGAATCAGATAGTAGGAATCAAGAATTATTGGTGAGGTCGCGGTACTGGCCTGGGGTGAGGCCGATGGACTCCTGGATCTTGCGCTGCAGGGTGCGCACGCTGTTGAAGCCCGACTCCGAGGCAATGGCCTCGATGTTATAGTACGGGTTTTCCTTCAGCATCTGCAGGGCGTGCATCAGGCGGAGGAAATCCAGGTACTTGTCAACGGAGTGGAAGATCGACTTGGTGCGGTAGAGGTCAGCGATGCGTGTCTGCGTGGTTCCTACGAGCTCGGCCACTTCGGCGATGCCGTATTCCGGCGTGAGCTTCACCTCACCGCTCTCTAGCTTCACCTCGATCATAGCCAGCAGCTCTTCGTCGTTGCGCAGGTCGGCCTGGGCCATCAGCTCGCGGTTGCGGCGCACAAGGTCCTTGAGCCATTCCACGTGGCGGCGCACCTCGTAGTAGATCTCCAGCTTCTCAGACAGCATCAGGTTACGGGCCATGAGCTGCTCACTGCCCTCGATGAGGCGTCTGTTGTTCTCTCTCAGTTCTTCCACTTCTTTCTGAAGCTCCTCGAATTTCTTTTTCTCCTCGCTATTCATGTTCTTGTCGTTAGTTATTGGGTGCAAAGTTAGCAAAATAGTTTGGAAATGAAAAGAAATATACCATTTATTTGGTTTTTTACTCGATTTGCACTATCTTTGACCAATGGTCGAAGATACTCACGCTCGAAAAAACTCAAATAATATTTGGTTTTTTGCTTGCTTATTCGTATCTTTGCAGGCGATTTCAAGGGGTGTCTGCGTTTGCAGGCTGAGATGAGACCCTCTAACCTGATCCGGATCATGCCGGCGTAGGGATGAAAAGTAGGATAAATCAACACATTTTCCCCCTTTACATTATTTATTAATTAAAGGTATTTTCAAGTATGAAAAGATTGTTTTTAGGAATGGCTGCACTGGTGTGCGCAGCGAATGTAAACGGACAGAACAAGGCGGCGCTCTACGACTCGACGCAGGTTGAACAGCTGCAGGAGGTCGTGGTGAAAGGCGTCAGGGCGCAGAAGAATGCGCCGTATGCCGTTGCAAACATCAAGAAAGTGAAACTCGACGAATTCTCGAAGACGGGAAAGGAACTGCCTATCCTGTTTGCCCAGACGCCGGGTGTGATGGCCTGGAGTGAGAATGGTCTGGGTACGGGAACGACCTATATGCGTATCCGCGGTGCCGGCGACTCGCGTATCAACGTGACGCTCGACGGCGTGCCCCTGAACTCGCCGGAAGACCAGTGCGTGTTCTGGGCGAATATGAACTCTTATGGCTCGCTGTTAGGCTCCGTACAGATACAGCGGGGTGTGGGTACCTCAACCAATGGTGACGGTGCTTTTGGCGGAACGGTGGCCTTGTCGTCGGCCACGCCTCTGCAGACGCCAGGACTGGAGATTTCGGGCTCGTACGGCTCGTTCAATACATTCAATGTAGGAGGAAAGTTCTCGACGGGTCTGCTGTGGAACCATCTGATCTTCGATGGAGCCTACCACGAGACGCATACCGACGGTTTCATCGACGGAACCAGCGGGCGTTCAGGCTCTTACTACGGCGGTCTGACCTGGATTGGCGACAATTTCCAGATACGCTATAAGAACATCGGCAACTTCGAGAAGACAGGCCAGGCCTGGAACGGTGTGACGGCAGGTGATAACGACATGAGTCTGATGAATGGCACCTACGGTATCGCTACCGGGATTAAGGACTACAAGGATATGTATGATGCAGGTCTGGGTAAGTATAATTCGCTCTATGAATATCTGACCTACGATGCCGACGGCAATTTTGCAAAGGATGCCAATGGAAACTACATCACCGCCCGTTACCAGATGGGCGACGGTACCTATTGGGACAAGACGACCGACAACTTCTGGCAGAACCACAATATCCTCTCGGCAGCGTGGAACATCAGCGAGCATTGGACGACAACGGCCTCGCTGCACTATACCTACGGCTACGGCTATTATAAGGAGTTCCGACCCAATAATAAGCTCTCGAAGTTCGGTATGACGGCTGTGGATGCTGACGGCAAGAACATCAAGAAGACCGACTTCGTGCGTAAGAAGGGCCTGTCGCAGAATACCTACGGCCTTGTGTGGAACTTGAACTATCATGATGACACGTGGGATGTCATCGGTGGTCTGTCGCTGCAGAACTTCGACGGTAATCACTTCGGTTACGTGACCTATGCCGCCAATGACATCGTGCGCCAGAAGTATCTTTCTGGCGGCGACTACCAGTATTATGACAGTGACGCCCATAAACTTGATGGCAATGTGTTTCTGAAGGCTGCCTATCATATTTCGGACCAGTGGGACGTGTTTGCCGATATGCAGTACCGTCATGTGGGCTACAAGACCGACGGTATCAACGATAAGTTCTATGCGGAGGGTAGCAGCTATTACAACCAGCGCCTCGACATCACCGAGAAATACGACTTCCTGAACCCCAAGGCAGGTTTCTCGTGGACGCAGGACGGTCACCGCATCTATGGTTCAGTCGCCATGAGCCATCGCGAGCCGGAGCGCAACAACTTCACTGACAACGGCTCCTATCCTTTCCCAAAGGCAGAGTCGCTGATGGACTACGAGTTGGGCTATACCTTCGACAGCGACATCTTCCGCTTGGGTGCAAACGTCTATTATATGGACTATACCGACCAGTTTGTGCAGACAGGCCAGGTGAGCGACATTGGCGAGAAGCTGACGACAAACATCAAGGACAGCTACCGTCTGGGTGTCGAGCTGCAGGCTGCCGTAGACCCCACCCCCTGGCTGATCATCGAGGGTAACGCTGCCCTGAGCAAGAACAAGGTCAAAGACTTCGACGAGGTGGTGGAAGACTGGGACAATGGCTCGCAGACCATCCACTACGACAACTCGACGCTGGCCTTCAGCCCTTCCACGATCCTCAACGGCTTCGTCACCTTGCATCATCAAGGCTGGCAGGCTGTATGGCACACGAACTTCGTCAGTCGTCAGTATCTCGACAATACGGAGAACGCTGACCGTTCGCTGCCCTGCTACTCAGCATCCGACGTATCGTTGAGCTATACGCTGAAGCCCAAGAAGGTCATGAAGGAGGCCATCTTCGGACTGAACTTCAACAATGTCTTCAACCGCCGCTATGCTGCCAGCGGCTGGGTTTATTCTGCCATCTACGCCAGTGGGGGGCATACGAACGACAACCGCTACTATCAGATCGGCTTTATTCCGATGGCGGGATTCACGATGATGGGAAGCGTGACGCTTCGCTTTTAAGAAGTTAGAGAAGTTAGAGAAGTTAAAGAAGTTAGAGAAAGATGGATTTTTTTGTGGGACATTGGTTGGATATCGTGACGACGGTTCTGGGACTGGCGTATATCCTGCTGGAATATAGGGCCAGCGTGTGGATGTGGCTTGTGGGATTCCTGATGCAGGCTCTCGGCATCGTACTCTATTATCAGAAAGGACTCTATGCCGATTGTGGCATGGAGTTCTATTATCTGTCGATGACCGTTTACGGCTATTTGCGTTGGGTGCGTGGGACGGCTTCGAAAGAGCCGTTGCCCATCCGTCATTTCCCCAGTAGACTGGTACTCCCCTGGACATTCCTCATTTTGGGTGTGTGGGGTATCATGGACTGGCTGCTCACGGACTTTACAGACTCCAATGTACCATTGGCAGACAGCTTCACGACAGCCCTGAGCATCGTCGGCATCTGGGCATTGGCTCACAAGTATCTGGAGCAGTGGTTTATCTGGATTGCCGTCGACGTGGTGACCTGCGGGCTCTACTTTTACAAGGATATTCCCTTTAAGGGCAGTCTCTATGGATTGTATGTCATCATTGCCATTTTAGGATGGTTCAAGTGGCGGCGGATGATGCTTCAAGTCAAGTAACACGGCTGTTTTCCCTATTTTTTTCGTGATTAATTTGGCTATCTGCTTCATTTTGCGTAATTTTGCAGCGGATTATAAGAAGTGATTATGCAGACAAACAGTCATTTATCCCGATTGATTCACGATTTGGCCAAGAAATACGGTGACCGTGAGGAGTTGATCTATAAGGATTTCGGCGGCACGGAATGGAAGTCTATGTCGTGGAACCAGTTCTCGGACATCGTCAAGAAGGTATCGAATGCGATGCTGAACTTAGGCATCAAGGTGCAGGAGAATGTGGGCGTTTTCTCACAGAACTCAGTGCAGTATCTTTTCTGCGACTTCGGAGCCTGGGGTATCCGGGCTGTGACGATTCCCTTCTACGCCACCAGCAGCGAGCAGCAGATCCAGTTTATGATCAATGATGCCCAGATACGATTCCTTTTCGTGGGTGAGCAGGATCAGTATGACAAGGCGCGCCGCGTCTTTGGTACCTGCCAGACACTGGAACGTATCATCATTTTTGACAAGAACGTGCGCATCTCCACGCACGATCCCAATGCCATGTACTTCGACGACTTCCTGAAGCTAGGCGAGAACCTGCCCCGTCAGACGGAGGTGGAGGCCATCCAAGCAACGGCTACGATGGACGATATTGCCAATATCCTCTATACCAGTGGGACAACGGGCGACTCGAAGGGAGTCATCCTCACATGCGGACAGTATTCAGCCGCCATGATAGCCAACGACAAGTGTGTGCCTGTCGGTGAGAACGACCGCGTGCTTAATTTCCTACCCTTTACGCATATCTTTGAGAAGGGCTGGAAGATCCTTTGTCTGACGGAGGGCGCAAAGCTGATCGTCAATACCTATCCGCAGGAGGTGCAGCAGTCGATGAAGGAGACACACCCCACGTGTATGTCGTCGGTTCCCCGTTTCTGGGAGAAGGTCTTCATGGGCGTGGAGGAACAGATTGAAAAGTCGAATGCCACCAAGCGCAAGCTCTTTATGCATGCCTTGAACGTCGGCAAGAAGCATAACATCGACTATCTCTCCAAGGGTAAGCGTCCGCCACTGGCCTTGCATCTGGAGTATGAAATGCTCAATAAGACGGTGTTCTCGCTGGTTCGTAAGGAACTGGGTCTGGAGAATGCCCATTTCTTCCCAACGGCAGGTGCTACGGTCAACCCGAAGGTGGAGGAATTCGTGCATTCCATCGGCATTAATATGGTGGTGGGTTACGGACTGACGGAGAGCCTGGCAACTGTAAGCTGTAACCATCTTGGAGAGCCGTTCACCGTAGGTGGCGTCGGTATCCCCATTGAGGGCATCAGCATCAGAATCAGTGATGAGGGAGAGGTGCTGCTGAAAGGCCCGACCATCACAAAGGGCTATTATAAGCGTGATGACCTGACGAAAGCATCCTTCACAGAGGATGGCTATTTCAAGACAGGCGACTCTGGCTATATGGAAGGCGGTGAGCTGTTCCTGAAGGAGCGTATCAAGGACCTATACAAGACCTCTAACGGCAAGTATATCGCTCCGCAGATGATTGAATCGAAGCTGTTGGTGGATAAGTTCGTCGACCAGATCTGTATCATTGCAGACCAGCGGAAGTTCGTCTCTGCCCTGATCATTCCTGTCTATCCGCTTTTGGAGGAGTATGCCCGTGAGCATCAGATTCCATTTGAGAGCCGTGAGGAGCTCTGTGCTAATCCCCAGATATATGAGATGATGAAGGAGCGTATCGACACCCTCCAGCAGCAATTGGCCCACTATGAGCAGATCAAACGCTTCACGTTGCTGCCCCATCACTTCTCGATGGAAAAGGGAGAGCTCACCAATACGCTGAAGATCAAGCGCCGCGTGCTGAACGAGAATTATAAGAAGGAAATCGACAAGATGTACGAGGAATGATTACGCAAGACCAGTTAAAAGATGTATTGGAGCGGGCAGACGCCTTGCATCGCTATCTCGAAATAGACAAGAAGAAAATGGAGTACGAGGAAGAAGATCTTCGTACTCAGGCACCTGACTTCTGGGAAGACCGGAAGCGTGCCGAGGAGCAGATGAAGAAGGTGAAGGGCATTAAGAAGTGGCTCGATGGCTATCATGAGGTGCGCACCCTGGCAGACGAACTGCAACTGGCCTTCGACTTCTACAAGGATGAGATGGTGACTGAGGAGGAGGTAGAGGAGACCTACCAGAAAGCAGTCAAAGCCATTGAGGATCTGGAACTGAAGAACATGCTTCGCCAGAAAGAGGATCCGATGGATGCCGTGTTGAAGATCAACTCAGGTGCAGGCGGTACGGAGGCTCAGGACTGGGCCTCGATGCTCATGCGTATGTATATGCGCTGGGCTGAGGCTCATAGTTATAAGGTGACCATCTCGAACCTGCTCGACGGCGATGAGGCCGGCATCAAGAGTGTGACGATGCAGATAGAGGGTGGCGACTATGCGTATGGGTATCTGAAGAGTGAGAATGGTGTACACCGTCTGGTGCGCGTATCACCGTTTAATGCCCAGGGTAAGCGCATGACTTCGTTTGCCTCGGTATTTGTCTCGCCGTTGGTGGATGATACCATTGAAGTGTATGTCGACCCTGCCAAGCTCTCGTGGGACACCTTCCGCAGCTCAGGAGCCGGCGGTCAGAACGTGAACAAGGTGGAGTCGGGTGTGCGTCTGCGCTATTGGTATACCGACCCTGATACAGGGGAGGAAGAGGAAATCCTCATTGAGAATACGGAGACCCGTGACCAGCCGAAGAACAAGGAGCGCGCCCTGACGCTGCTTCGTTCGCAGCTCTATGACCGTGCGATGAAGAAGCGATTGGAGGCTCAGGCAAAGATCGAGGCGGGCAAGAAGAAGATAGAGTGGGGCAGTCAGATTCGCAGCTATGTATTTGATGACCGCCGTGTGAAGGATCACCGTACGAACTACCAGACGACTGATGTCGACGGTGTGATGGACGGCAAGATCGACGACTTTATCAAAGCCTATCTGATGGAGTTCCCCGTGAATGATGAAGAACAATAAGAATAACAATAAAAACAATTAAGATTATGGCACAAATTGCAAGAGAAAAGAAGGCTGCTACGAAGAAGGCAGCTTATGAGAAGAAACAGGAAGAAGGTGGCAAGAAGGTACTGGAGTGGATCTTCGGTGTATTGGTGGTACTCGCCATCCTGTTTGTCATCTATTCCATTTTCATCGTTGCCTAATGAGCGGAATGGCTACGGATAGGCGAGCAGAGCTCGGAAATCTGGAGATAGAACGTAAGTTTCTGGTCTGTAGCGATGATTACAAGCGGCAGGCCTATTCGAGCAGCCATATCTGCCAAGGTTACATCTGCAGTGGTCACGGACGTACCGTCAGGGTACGCATCCGTGATGACCGCGGATATCTGACGATCAAAGGTCCCTCAGATGTTGCTGGTATCAGCCGCTATGAATTTGAGAAGGAGATTACTCTTGACGAGGCTGAACAGCTGATGAAGCTCTGTGAGCCTGGCAAGATCGACAAGACCCGCTATCTGGTGACAAGCGGCATCCACACCTTCGAGGTTGACGAGTTTCATGGTGAGAACGCCGGCCTTGTTATGGCTGAAGTGGAACTCCAGTCAGAAGATGAACCCTATGAGAAACCCGATTTCATTGGTCGCGAGGTGACAGGCGACCGCCGTTATTATAATGCGCACTTAGTCAAGAATCCTTTCTGCGCCTGGCCTGAGAACAAAGCATCAGAAGGCCGATGACAGCCGCTACGGTGATGCCTGTGGAGTTGGCAGCCAAGTCGAGCCATTCCCCACCGCGTCGTCCTCCCGTACAATACTCCTGCAACAGTTCGATGATGCCGCTCATGATGATGGGCGCCAGCCATGCCCATAGAAACAGCTTTCTGTAGTCGGGCTGACGGTGCTTGAAGATGTATTCTGCCCATAGCACGGTGAAGGTGCCACCGTACATGATGACATGTATCCACTTGTCGATGAACTCGACGTTGTCGAGTGGTGTTTCGGGGAAGAACGGAATAAACGAGAGAATCCATATCAGTGCGATACAGACGACAGAAAAGGGGTATTTCTTAGCTAAATGAAACAGAAAAGCCATATTTACTTTCAATTTTGATGCAAAATTACACTTTTTTCTTCATTCTTAATTCTTAATTCTCTTTTTCTTTGTATTTTTGCAACAAAATCAAGAGAAAAGTTCTTATGGCAAAACTGGAAAGGGCAAGTTTCGGCAGTAAACTGGGTGTTATCCTGGCCACAGCAGGCTCGGCAGTAGGTTTGGGAAACGTCTGGCGCTTCCCCTATATGACGGGGCAGAACGGAGGTGCGGTGTTCATCATGATCTATGTCTTCTGCGTGCTCCTGCTCGGTATTCCCTGCATGATCAGTGAATTTATCATCGGCCGTCACGGACAGGCCAATACAGCTCGCTCATTCCGAAAACTGTCGGGCGGCACAGCCTGGATGCTCATCGGCTATATGGGTGTACTGACGGGATTCCTCATCTCCAGCTATTACGCTGTTGTTTCCGGTTGGTGCCTGGAGTATGTCTGGGCATCTCTGATTGGGCAGTTACAAGGTGATCCGGAGTATATCAAGACCTACTTCGAGACATTCTCGCAGGATCCTGTCAAGCCAGTTTTCTGGACGATGCTGATCCTGCTGGCCACCTACCTGATTATCGAGAACGGTGTGCGCGACGGCATCGAACGGGCTTCGAAACTGATGATGCCCACCTTATTCATATTATTATTAGTCATCGTGGTGGCAGCGTGCATGCTGCCAGGAGCTGAAAAGGGCATTGAATTCTTGTTCAAGCCCGACATGTCGAAGTTTACTGGAGATGTGTTCTTGGCAGCGCTTGGCCAGTCGTTCTACTCCATGAGCATCGCCATGGGCTGTATCTGCACGTATGCCAGCTATTTCTCGAAGGATACAAACCTGGCTAAGTCGGCCACGCAGATTGGTGTCATCGACTTCCTCGTGGCGTTGCTTGCCGGACTGGTCATCTTCCCTGCAGCCTTCTCAGTGGGTGTCAATCCTGACAGCGGTCCCTCGCTGATCTTCATCACGCTGCCGAACGTGTTCCAGCAGGCCTTCGGCGACTTTGTCAGCCTGGGATATATCGTCTCGATACTTTTCTATGCCCTCCTTTCAATGGCCGCCCTGACGTCGCTGATTTCGCTGCACGAGGTGAGCACGGCATTCCTGGAGGAGGAGATGGGCACCACCCGCAAACGGGCGGCTATGATTGTGACGGTAGCCTGCATCGTCCTTGGTACGATCTGTTCCCTGTCGCTGGGTCCCTGGAGCCAATATCAGCTGTTCCGCATGACGGTGTTCGACCTGTTCGACTTCGTCACGGGCCAAGTGTTCTTGCCTGTAGTGGGCTTCCTCACCTGTATCTTCATTGGCTGGTTCGTACCGCACAAGATAGTGCACGATGAATTCACGAACATGGGCACGTTGCGCAATGGCACGCTCTTCCATTTCTACATCTTCCTGGTCAAGTATGTCTGCCCGGTCTGCATCCTGTTTATCTTCCTGCATCAGTTCGGACTGATTTAAAAGAGTTGAGATGATGACCAATCGGGCGAAATTCGGAAGCAAACTGGCTATCATACTGGCAACGGCGGGGTCGGCGGTTGGTCTGGGCAATATCTGGCGTTTCCCCTTCATGACGGGACATAATGGCGGCGCAGCTTTCATACTGGTCTATTTCGGTTGTGTGCTGTTATTAGGCATCCCAGGAATGGTCAGTGAGTTTATCGTCGGGCGGCATTCCCAGACAAATGCGGCGAGGGCCTATCATAGCTTCGGAGGCAGGAATTGGCGCTGGATTGGCTATCTCGGCATTCTGACGTCAACGATCATCCTCGGCTTCTACGCAGTGGTGGCAGGCTGGTGTCTCCAATATCTTTATGCCTCGCTGGCTGGCAGGCTTCAGGGAGACCCGGCATACATTGTCGCATATTTCCAGGAGTTCTCGAGCGATCCGCTGAGGCCATGTCTGTGGGCCGTCGGCTTTGTGCTGATCACGCATGTCGTGGTGTCCAAGGGTGTCAACGATGGCATTGAGCGGGCTTCGAAGCTGCTGATGCCGCTGTTGATGGTGATTCTGATCATACTGGTGGCGGCTTCATGTCTGCTGCCAGGAGCCGTCGGGGGTATAGAGTTTCTGTTGAAGCCTGATTTCTTGAAGGTCAGCCGCGACGTGTTCCTCGAAGCGCTGGGCCAGGCCTTCTTCTCACTGAGCCTCGGCACATGTTGTCTCTGTACCTACGCCTCCTATTTCAAGCGTGACACAAATCTGTTGCGTTCGGCCACGCAAATAGCCCTGCTCGACTCGTTCATCGCCATCCTTGCTGGTCTGATGATCTTTCCGGCAGCCTTCTCAGTAGGCGTGCAGCCCGACAGCGGCCCGTCGCTTATCTTCATCACACTGCCGAACGTGTTTCAGGAAGCCTTCAGTGCAATGCCGGTGGCGGGTTATGTGATTGCAGTGCTGTTCAATGCCCTGCTGGTGTTTGCAGCGCTCACTTCTACCATCTCCATGCATGAGATCGGAACGGCCTTCTTCCACGAAGAACTGAAACTGCCGCGCCAGCAGGCCACATGGATCCTCACCGTTGTCTGTTCCCTGATTACCGTCTTTTGTTCGCTTTCAGTGGGAGCATGGAAAAGTCTTCAGATCTTCGGCATTCCATTGATGGATTTCTGCGACATGCTGACAGCTCAGCTGATGCTGCCTGCAGGAGCATTCCTGACGAGTATCATGATGGGGTGGTTTGTGAACCGTCAGTTGCTACAGGATGAGTTTACAAATGGCGGCAGTATCCGCGCAACGTTCTTCCGGGCTTATCTGTTCTCAGTACGGTATATCGTTCCGCTGTGTATACTCCTGATCTTCCTTCATCAGTTTGGTGTAGTATGATTCGTGAGTTCTTCTATCTCCAGAAGTCCGACCGCAAGGTAATCCTGACATTGCTCGTTGTCATCGTCATCGCCCTTGTCATCATCTTCGTCACGGGTGGCGGGGGAGAGACAGACGTGCAGGCTGCTGTCGATACGACAGCCCATAAACAATGGGAGCACCGCGATTCATTCCGCAACAGACCGTATAGGGAAAGAGAGCGCACAGTCTATGTTCACACGAAGGTCATCTATCGCGATACGGCCTACCGGCGCGGTCATAGGCTCAGTGAGGCAGAACACGACTCTGCTGTGGCCCACTACCAGCCGAAGATCCGCGAGGGCGAACATATCGTACTGAACATGGCCGACACGACGGCACTGAAGACCGTGCCCGGCATCGGACCCTATTTCGCCCGTAAGGTCGTGGAGTATGGCCGTCGCCTTGGTGGCTATGTCAGTGTCGACCAGCTTGACGAGATTGAAGACTTCCCACTCGACGCCAAGGATTACCTCGTGATAGAGAACCCGACTCCGAAGAAACTGAACGTGAACCAGCTGTCACTGAACGAGCTGAAGCGCCATCCATACATCAATTTCTTCATGGCCCGTACCATCACCGACTACCGGCGTCTGCACGGTTCCATCCGCTCGCTCAACGACCTCCGTCTCTCCAAAGACTTTCCTCCTGAGGTCATAGCCCGCCTGGAGCCCTATGTCGAGTATTAGAAGTTCTTGCGGACACCCTGCCACTCAGGGAACTTCATTTTCAGGTACTCATCGTCGAGGAAGAGGGCAGACTGTCCAATCTTGCCCTTCAGCTGCCAGTCGAGCCACTTGATGACGGCCTTGGCATAGTTGCCGCCATACTTCTCGTAATAGGTGCCGCTGTGACCATCCTTGGAATTCAACATCACCACAGGGATATTGTCGGCAATGCGCTCATAATCTTTTTGTGCATTGGCATAGGCGATGTCGCCAGGTCCTCCGATCATATAGAACATCGGTGTATGGAGGTTCTTCAGAGCCTCTTTTGTCGTACCCATCATCTCCATGTCACCGATACCTGAGTTCAGCATCACACAGGTCTTGATACGGGGATCGTAGGCAATGCCCAGCACTTGTGCACCACCGCACGACTGTCCCATCGCTGCCACGTGGTCGAGATCCAGACAGTGGTAGTACTCTGAGCCTGCTGCAGCATTCTGTTCTGTGAGCCAGTCGAGTACCTCGAGCAGCATCTTGGGGTATGTCTGGAAACGCGGTGCTTCTGGCTGCTGTTTCTTGGCTTTCTTGGCATTCTTCAGGGCCTCTTCTCTTTGCTTGGCCTGTTGCTCCTCGCGTGCCTTTTTCTCTTCGGCAGTCATCGGCAGTATCTTCTCGCCATTGGCCATGATGACCTCTCCCTTGGTTTCAGGATAAGCTGATTTCAAGACGCCCCTCCATTGTGCCATCACGTCGGCCTCGTCGTACGGACCGATAGCAGCTGCTACATAACCATACGAGGCCAACTCGCTCAACAGCAGGCGCATCTCCACGTTGTGGTTGAAGCAGGCACCGTTGGCATAAACGATCACGGGTAGGGCTCCCTGCTTGGCCACCACCTCCTTCAGGTTCTGTGGACGATATACCGTAAAACCAGGGCAGGAGGCATCGCCCACTACTTCCGACTTGAACGGTCCCGTTCCACCTTCTTCTACGATTTGCTTCTGTGCAGTCTGGGCATTCGTGAGTCCCACACTTGCAGCGATCATCATCGCTGTGATGAATAATTTCTTCATAATGGTTTTTGTTATATGATTAAATTGATGTTATGCGCGGTCGTTGCGGATGAGTTCGAGAAGCTTCTCGACGGCCTCCTCCTCAGGGATATTTTTCTCGACGCACTCTTTCGCCTTATAGAGCGATATCTTGCCTCGTCCGGCACCGACGTAGCCATAGTCGGCATCCGCCATCTCACCTGGGCCATTGACGATACAGCCCATGATACCGATCTTCAGGCCCACGAGATCCTTCGTGGCAGCCTTAATACGGGCGATGGTCTCCTGGAGGTTGTAGAGTGTACGTCCGCAACCTGGACAGGAAATATACTCGGTCTTCGTGAACTTGATGCGGGCAGCCTGGAGGATGCCGTCTGCGAGCTCCACGAGCCGTGCTTCGTCGAAACGAGCACAGCGGATGACAAGCTGATGGGCCTTCTTGTCGATGAGAAGGGCACCGACAGCCATCGCGGCCTTCAGCTGGAAGGTCTCCCAGTCAGGGGCATCGAGGGTCAGGGTGATGGTGTCGTCCTTTATGTCGGTCTCAGCCTGGGCGCGGAGGGCAGCGCATTCCTCAATCATGTCCACGAGCTTGCGGGCGACAGGGATCTCGCACTCGGGTTCCTCGCTCAAAGAGACACGGATGGTGTCGCCAATGCCCTCGGTAAGGAGGGCGCCGATGCCCACGGCGCTCTTGATACGGCCATCCTCACCCTCGCCAGCCTCTGTGACGCCGAGGTGCAGGGGATAGTGCATGTCTTCCTTGTCCATCGTCTTCACGAGCAGGCGGACGGTAGTGACCATCACGACAGTGTTCGAGGCCTTGATGGAGATGACGACATCGTTGAAGTTCTCGCGCTTGAAGATGCGTAGGAACTCCATGCAGCTCTCGACGATGCCCTCGGGCGTATCGCCGTAGCGTGACATGATTCGGTCGGAAAGCGAGCCGTGGTTTACACCGATGCGGACGGCGGTGTGGTGCTCCTTGCATATATTGAGGAAGGGCACGAGCTTCTTCTCGATCTTCAGCAACTCGGCAGCATACTCCTCGTCTGTATATTCCAAGTGCTTGAACGTACGACCAGGATCGACATAGTTGCCTGGGTTAATACGTACTTTTTCGCAATAGAGGGCAGCAACATCTGCTGTATGGGCCGTGAAGTGGACATCGGCAACAAGGGGCGTATCGTAGCCCTCGGCCTTCAAACGGGCTGAAATATTCTTCATGTTCTCGGCTTCGCGCACACCCTGGGTGGTGAAGCGTACGAGTTCGCCGCCTGCATCGATGATGCGCTTGGCCTGAGCCACGCAGCCCTCCGTGTCGTTAGTGTCCACCGTTCCCATCGACTGGATGCGGATGGGATTCTGGCCGCCGATGCCGATATGGCCTACACGTGCCTCGCTGCTAATTCGTCTTATACTCATATTTCAATCCTGCTAATTCTTCGTTGGCTTTTTCAATCTTGATACGCAGGCTGCCCTTGTAGACGGCCATGCGCTGGGCCAGCTCGCTGTCGCCGATGGCGAGCATCTCGACAGCAAGGATGGCAGCATTCAGGGCACCGTTCACTCCGACAGTCGCTACAGGAATGCCAGGAGGCATCTGGACAATGGAGAGCAGGGCGTCGAGACCGTCGAGCATGCCTTTGATAGGCACACCGATGACGGGCAGTGTCGTTGAAGCGGCAATCACTCCGGGCAGGGCTGCTGCCATGCCGGCTCCGGCGATAATGACTTTAACGCCCCGGTCCTTGGCCGTGCGGGCAAACTCCTCTACTGCATCAGGCGTACGATGGGCCGACAGGGCATTGACCTCGAAAGGCACCTGCAGCTCGTCGAGCAACTTGCACGCCTTTTCCATAACGGGCAGATCACTGGTGCTGCCCATGATGATACTGACTAATGGTTTCATATCTTATGTGATTTAATGATTTACAGATAGACAAGTCCGAGAATAGAGCAGACCACACCCACGAGAAATCCTGCCACTACCTGCGAGAGGGAATGCTGACGGAGGATGATGCGACTCGACCCCAGGATGCCTGCGAGTATCAGCACGAGGCAGAGCCACCAGACAGGATTGAAGCCGAAGAGCTCTCCGAATACAAAGAGGGAACCAGCCACACCCCCGATAGCGGCCGTATGGGTGGATATTTTCCACCACACGTTGATCAGTGCACAGACAATCTGGATAAACAGAGCTGCAGAGAGAATCGTGCCCATGAAATGGGGAATATGGAACACGTCCATCAGATAGATACAGAAGAAATAGCAGAGGATGGAGATGACATACGGCACGACACGACGCTCCTTATGGCCCAGCTCTATCAGGCTCCAGCCCTGATATCGACGGTAGAGATGGATGAGCACCGAAGGTAACAGTATCGTGAAGAGATAGACCATCGTGAGCACCTGCAGCTTATAGCCCCAGGGCATGAGACCCAGATAACTGAACATGAAGAGTGCCATCAGCCCCACCAGAGGCAGATAGAACGGCGTAAACAGCATGCTGATGATTCTCGCCGTCAGGATAATGCTCTTTTCCCTACTTATTCTCTTTTTCATTTTCTCAACCTTGCTATGGGAATACCCAACTGTTCACGATACTTCGCCACCGTCCGTCGCGCAATGGGGAATCCCTTCTCCGCCAACTGCTCCTTCAGCATGTCGTCGCTCAACGGGTGCTTTTTGTCCTCACCCTCAATGATGTCGCGCAGCACCGCCTTGATCTGTCGCGTCGACAGTTCCTCACCGCTCTCGGTCACATAGCCGTCGCTGAAGAAATGGCGCAGCGGGAACGTACCCCATCGCGTCTGCGCATATTTGGAACTGCTGACACGCGAGATCGTCGAGAGGTCGAGTCCTGTCTTCTCTGCCACGTCCTTCAGGATCATCGGGCGCAGAGAGGCCTCGTCGCCGTCGACAAAGAACTGGTGCTGTAGTTGGATGATGGCCCGCATGGTGACCGTCAGCGTTCGGCGGCGCATCTTCACAGCCTCGATGAAACCCTGCGCTGCGTCCACCTTTTTCTTGATATATAATAAAGCTTCCTTCGTCTGACGGCTCAGGTGCTCCTTGTTCTGCTGATACTCCTTCATCGAGTCGACAAACGACTGTGACACCTTCAACTCTGGCACCTCACCGTTGTTGAGCGTGAAGGTTACCGTCCCGTCGTCCTGGGTGTCCACGATGAAGTCAGGCGTAATCTGCTGCAGACTCCTGCCTACGGTCTCGCCAAGTGAGGCCCCCGGACGTGGATTCAGCTTCCGCAGCTCCTGAAAGAGCACCTCTGCCTGTGTATCGTTCAGCCCCAGGGATGTCTGTATCTTGCCCCAGTGCTTGCGGGTGAATTCCTCGAAGAAGTCGTTGACCACGCGCTGCATCAGCTCCTTAAGCCTGGAGGGGTCGCGACGGTCAATCTGCAATAGCAGGCACTCTTGAAGGGAGCGGGCGCCGATGCCGGCAGGATCAAACTCCTGCAGCACCTTAAGCACCTCTTCAATCTCCTTTTCCGTCACGTCGATATTATGGTAGATGGCCAGCTCGTCGCCAATGACAGCCAGATCCTTACGTAGCAGTCCGTCATCGTCGAGCGAGCCTATCAGGTATTCCAGGATATCCTGCTGACGCTCCGTCAGATCCATCTCGCCCATCTGTTCCTTCAACTGGTCATAGAACGACACCGTCTCGCCATAGACCATTTCCTCACGTTCCTCTGATACAGAGTTGCCACCGTGATAGACGGGCAGATCCTCGTCGTCACGGCCGATACTGCTCAGGGCCTCGTCGAGTGCTGACTGTCGTTCCTCGCGCTCACTGTTTGCCTCGAAGTCTTCTGTATTACCAGACGATTCTGCATAATCCGGATCATCCGGATAATCCGCCCCTTCTGGATAATCGTCTCCAGGACCTGCAGTCTCCAGAGCGGGATTATCATTCATCTCGGTATTGATACGGTCTACCAACTGCATCACTGGCAGTTCCACCAGCGATGCCTGCAATAACTGCTGATGCGAGATGCTCTGTCCGAGTTTCTGCTCCAGTTTCTGTTCCTGTATCTGACCGTATCTCTCGCTCATCTGAAGTAGTCTTTCAATTGTTCTGCATACGAAGCCAGATCCTCAGTATCTGAATTGCCGAACCTGCGCCAGATTTGCTGACATGGCATGAACAAGGGCGTGAACATGATAGCATCTTTCCTGTTCAGGTAGGGATCACAGTGCTGGAACACCCCCATCACCTCTACTATCTCCTGCGGCTTCATCTTGAGCAGCCGTGCCAACTGCTGCACCTCAGGCGTTTCACTCGCCATCGTAATAGGTGTCAGCCTGAAGTAGAGGTCAAGGATCAGGATCAGCATCACTGGTGTAATGGTCATGCCATCGGCTACCGGTCGGAAATCTTTCTCAAAGCTCTCGTTAGTCTCCACTCCCTCGTAGAACTCATTGGCATTGTTGAATCCCTTCATCTCACGCAGCAAGCTGACGGCACGGGCCAGCTTACGGGGATTGTTGCCGTAGGTCTCCCAGATATGCTCAATGCGGCGCGTCTCCATGTTGGCAATCTGACACATCTTGTTGAACAAGACACTCGGCGCAATATGCAGTTCCATACTCAGATCCACCATCTTCCGGCTATACATCGGCTTAATGCCCACAGGTCTCTGAAGGTAAATCTGCATGAGCAAAAGCCAGTAATCATCCTGCCATTTTAAATTTTTTGCCATCATCTTCTTTAATTTTTTGCAAAAATAATGATTTTTCTGTATATTTGCAACCTAAAACGGAAAAAAATGATGAGAATATTACTAATGCTTGTCTTGTGTGCGCCCTCATGGTGTGTTTTGAGCGCCCAGACTACGCGTGAACACCTGAAAAATGACCTCTTCAGGGCAGGCAGCAACTATTATGCCTATCCAGAGCCTTCGGCAAAGCTGACACCAGCGCCCAAAGGCAAGAAACCTTTCTATATCAGTACCTATGCGCGCCACGCTCCCCATCCCCACGGACTGTGCCCCCTATTACCATTGGAAGGACTTCCGGGAGTTCTACATGAACAAGCTCAACTCTTATCAAGAATAAATGATCATCCCCGCCAAATAGCACAAAGTGCACAAGGGGACAGGAACCTTGTGCACTTTTTCCATCTGTTTACGCATTCAGAAAACTGATCTTCCTGCGGTTCACCTGCGAGGGCGGGCGCACGGCGAAGTGCAGCCAGATGCTGCCCCTGCCGTTCCGCTCTATCAGCAGCTCATCCCAGTCCTGCTTCGATTCATCCCCATAGTCCATGAGGATCACCGCATACCTCAGCGCCAGCTCAATCCCATAGCAGCGGATATCCACCGCACACCCCGTCAGATGATTTGAGTTCGCAGCCCCTCCCACCTTCATGTTCAGCTCCGGCGAGCGATACCCCGAATTAATCACAATCGGCTTCTCCTGCGACACCTGCTCCAGCACGTACTGGAGATTATATCTCTCCCTCAACACCTCTAGCCACGCGCAAACCCGCTTTAGGTTCTCAATCGCCACATGGCTCGGAATGTTATCCACCTCCGCATATTTGCTCTTGCACAACTCCCCCAGTGTAAAGTGAGGCGATAAGCGAAGGCAATTAAGCTTATTGATACTTTCTTCTGTCATAATCCAAATGTCATAGTGTTATAGCGTTACAGTGTTAGAGCGCCACGCGACCAGTCTTCTTGTACTTGGCCTTGGTGGTGCCGTTCTCCACGTAGTCAACGGCTTTCTCTGCCAGTCCGTCCTTCACCAGACGGTGCGTCCTCATGCGGGCGGCATTGATGCTGGGCATCGAGAAACAGCGCATCACGTCCTCGTTCGTAAACTCTTCTGGCAAGCGGTTAAAGCCTTCGATGGTCTTCTGGCGACGCTGCACGTTCACACTGGCATCCTTCAACTTGTTGTCAAAGTAGGCCTCGGCCATCGCGCCAAAATAATGACGCTGACAGGCAAACTGGATATTTGTGATCAGTTCTGCGAGTTTCCAGTCCACCTCATCTGTCTCAAACTCGCCACACCAGTAGTCGCCGTCCTTTTTGAGATTACTCCAATGTCGCATCACAATGAATGGTGCAGAGAAGTTCAGACCATGATAGGCGCAGCGCTTCAAGAGCATCTCGTCAGCCATGGAGTCGTTCTCCTTGGCATCCATCATGCGGCGGGCCGTCCAGTCGTAGAGTTCATCGACAATCTTCTGAACCGTCAACTCACCCTTCATGCGGTCGAGTTTCTCAGCCCAAGCCTTCAAACGGGCATCGCTCTCGTAATCGACATGACTCTCACGATCCATCATTTCGAAGTTGGTGGCTGGCAGAGGAATGCAAGTCAATCGCGTAGCGAGACCTGAACCAAAATTCTGCTCGTTCACCTTCTTCTTTAGGGCGATGGGTGTGCCCGTGTAGATGAAGTTCCAGGTGACGATGAAGTCCTGAAGAATCGAATCGACGTTCGAGTACGCCTGACCATCCTCTTCATTGTGGAACGCTTTCAGCTCCATCGAGAATTTGTCTATCCACGAGCCGCCCTTCTGAACGGTCACCGTATTGTCTAGCTCTGTGTCAAACGTCAGCATGTGCAGCTGCATTTCTTCACCATCTACGACTTCTACCGCGTTCACCATATCCTGAATGAACTGGGCGTTCGAGGTTCGAGCCGGATGAACCCTGACAACCACCTTCGGCTTCTTTGGCTTCTCCTTGTTCGCGCCCTTGGTCTTCATCAGTTCGCGGTAGGCGTTGATGGCATCCTTGCCCACCTTGTCGGCAGCGACGATAGGAGCCGCCAGCAACTTGAACAGTCGCGTAGCGAAAGACTTACCGCTTGCAGGGTCACCAATAATCAGCGTCGAATTGTTCAAACGACGCAACTCCTCAGGTCGATGGTAGAACCTGTACGTGCAGCGAGTCATCAGCGTCATCAGCAGACCGCCACCCACAAACATGGCCGCAGGATATTGGTTCTTCTTCAATCCCTTGCAAATGTCCTTCAACAGCGGGAACTCCTCACTCAGCGCCTCAATCTGCTCGCCCCAGTCCCAGAGCCAACGCGCCATGTCATCCTCGCTGGTTGAGCAGCCAATTGTGCATTGTGCATTATGAATTATGCATTGATATGTCTTCCCCGTTGCCTTCTGAATCGCTTCGAGCATTGCCTTCGAAGGCAGGCTGCTGGCATACTTCTTTTCCTTCTGCGCCACGCACTCAGCGGCAGAGGAAACCGTCTGCCCCACGTTTTCGTCCCTCTCGTCGATAATTTCCTTGACCCAACTCTGCGCCTCCACAATGCGCTGCACCTGTTGCTTGTCACCATCGAGCATAAGCAGTAGGTCTGTGGCCAGTTTGAGCGATTCTGTGTGACGGTTCGAGTCGGCTGCGCATGGCAGCTTGTCAGCGTAACGGCAATCAATAATAGACTGAACATCATAACCTCTCCACTTCAACGGTACTGACTCATCAGCCACTTGGCCGACATTCCTATCCCCTTGTTTAGCATTCGCACTGGCCACAGCAGCAGGCGCAGCAGCACCAGAATGACCAGCCCTATACTCAGCATCGTATTTCTCAGCAAATTCCTTGTTCTCATAAGTAAACAACTCTTTGTCCAAATACAAAATATCCGATTCCTTGCAGATGAAGCTCATGCGGCTTGCATCTTTGCAACTTTCGTCAACCTCCACGCCAAGCACCTTTGCCATAGCGTGCTGATTGTCGATGAGATTACCCTTCTGTGCATCGGCCTTGAAGACAATCTTCAGACCCTTTCCTGAAGGGGTGATATAGACAAAAAGAATGCCATTATTTTCATTTTTACATTCTTTCATTATTACATTGTCGAATACCCCTTGTGGATCTTCGACGTGGTCCACGTCCATCACCACGAGACCCGTCAGCCTTGTTGCCGCCTGTTTGCGCCAAGCACCCAGTTTTCCTGCCTTCGACTCCGTTTCGTCGAACGTTGCCTGGAAGATAAACGCAGGCAGCTTGCGCTTAAGTGCAGCATCATGCGTCTCACGATACTTGTCGATGTTCTTGTTCCACTGCGTGGCCCTGACGAGCGCAAAGAATTGCGCTTCGTCAACGGGCAACGTAGGATTAAAGAAATTCTTCTGATAACTGAATCCCATACTTACAGCGTTTAACAAAATTCGATTAGATCCAACTCACGGTCGATGATTGCATTCTTCGCTTCTTTTGTCTCGCGGTCGATGACAGCCAGCACGCGAGGTGTGCCAATCTCCTTGGGGATGCTCTCGTAGACCTTGATACGCTCCACGCTCTCCTTCACCCAGCCGTGCTCCAGTCGGCGAATCAGCCAGTTGCGCTGCTTGGGTTGCGGTTTGCGGTTGTACTGCTGAAACCATATTACAAACTTGCCGTCCTCTGTCTCTTCCAACCAGAGACGACCCTCTACCTTCAATCCCTTTTTCAGGGCGTTCATTACGATGTTCTCGCTCTTAAACTCAACTTGTTTCATAACTTTGTCGTTTTGTGAGTGAAGGTCATGTCGGAATTTGGCCATTTTCACTACGTAGACTTCCTCCACTCGCTTCGACTCGGTTACTGAATAATGATTTCTGTGGTTCCTTTAAGGCGAACCACGCCTCCCCCTTTACCGGCATTCTTCAAGCCGTCGCTCATCAACCACTGCTTGCACTTAAACCGTTGTTCCACCTTGATCATCATCTGAGCGCAGACCCTTGTACCGTCCGTCTCGATGCACTTGTGCCCGCAACTGGCGCAGCAGCGCTTCACTTTCACACCATGAGCGTTTCTTACGCTCGTAATTCGAATTTCCTTTGCCATAATATTACTCGTCTATATTTAGTTCTTTCTTCAAATCTTTGATTACTCGTTTCTGCTCGCGAATCTGCTTCTTCTGCTCGTCGATAACTGCCTTCAGATCGTTTACCTCTGCCTGAAGCTTCTTAATCGCGCTACCATCCTTAACGGCCTCGACCATCGTCTTGATCTCCTCCTTGGTCATAGCCCCTATGCGGTTCATGCCGACGTGAACGAAGATACCTTCCAACAGACTCTGTACGTCAAAGTACATGTAGCCCTCGTTGTTTACCTCCAGCATAAAGCCGTTTACCATTGTTCTCAGCAGAATGGCGAGTTTCTTGCCATCTGTTTGTTCCTTCATCTGTGCCATACATTTTTATTATTTGTTATACATAATCTTGTTCTTCATCACTGTCATCAACGGTTATACCGTCAAACACCTGCAGTTCTACAAATCTTGCGAGTTCTGCCAACGTACCAACGTATAAAAGTCTCTTTTTCATTTGCGTTTCGTTTTAATTGACGATGCAAAGTTCAGCAAAAAATCAATGCAAAATATGTTTTTTCTCGTGTTATCAGGGGGCACTATACGCCACTATATGTACAGCCCATTTTCACTATACGCACTATACGTACAGGCACAAAAAAAGCGAGCAGAATGTTAATCTGTTCGCTTAAAACTATCTTCTATTTGATTGCTAAATCGTCTTCAACCGCTTATAGACATCGATGATAATTTGGGCATTCGTCGCATATCTGTTCTTGTCACCCTTGAAGCGTTCTTTCCAGACGGTGATCTCATTCAGCGGTGGCAAGTTGCTCTTATTCATATACCACAGAGTCGCTTCCCTGCCCATCAGTACAGTATAGTTGTGGTATCTGGCCTCGCCCTCCTTCTCCATGTCAATCATCGTCAGCAGGTCAGGCATCAGGGTCTCGATGTCTGCAAAGAAATCAGTATAGCCACCCATCACAGCCAGTTGCTGCTTGAAATAGCGATAACCGGCATAAATGACGAACCATCCACGCCCACTGGTCGTATCTATCTGCGTGGCCACATCCCTAAGCATCGCTATCAACTTAGGTTGTTTCTCCTCAGAGCCAAACGTCACCATGTCGAAGAATCGCAGCTGACAGGGCACAAACACCTCCTCAGCGTCTGCCTCCTCCGTCTTCGCCCCTTTAGGAGCCTCAACCAGCGTTTGGAACGTGGCACCCGTTTGGTCACAGCCTATATTCACTACGCCATATACCACGACAGGCTTCTGTGGATTCTCTTCTTTGTTATCGTCCATCGCCTTTCCCATTTTTATGTTGCAACAGGAAAAATTCCTTCTGCTGTTCTATCTCGCGACGCAGATCAGTTCTTGATGGCATATATGTGAGATACTTGGCGGCATAGAGCTGGTCGCTGCCATTCAGCACAGAGTAATGTGCCACATCGTCATCGGTGTCAGCACATAGGATTAGTCCAATAGTAGGATTATGCCCCTGGGGACACATCATCTCATCGTACATCCTCACATACATATCCATCTGACCCACATCCTGATGGCACAGCTTAGTTGTCTTCAAGTCGATCAAGACGAAACTACGCAAGTTATAGTTATAGAACACCATATCTATGTAGTAATCATCCTTCTCGGTGTGAATACGCTTCTGCCGGTCTACCAGTGCAAAGCCCTTTCCCAATTCCATCAAGAACGGAATAAGATGGTCGATGATGGTCTGTTCCAGTTCACTCTCTGTATAGTCCGTCCTGTTCTTGAATCCCAGGAACTCTGCCACTACAGGATTCTTGATATACTCCAGTTTGTCCTGTAGTGGAGCCGTCAGTTGCTTCATCTCACCTCGCACGGCATCCTTGTTCTGCGACTGAAGTAAACGATGATAGTACTGGCTACTCACATTGCGCTGCAGCGTACGCGTACCCCACATTTCGCGTGCTGCCTCCTGCTCATACCAGTCGCGAGCCTCCTTATTGCTTTCTTGCAGGATGATACGATAGTGCGTCCAAGACAGCCGAATAGGAGATTCTGCAATCAGTGATTGCAAAATATTGCCCCAGTCCAGCATTCCAGATTGTGCACTCACTGCGTTCACAATTTCAGATTTTCTACTCACTGCGTGGAAAATGTTTTCCTCAGCGGTTCCATCAGATTTTCTACTCACTGCGTAGAAAATGTCCGGGTGGTAGTTGTAAAAAGCGATAAAGTGATAAAGATTGGCAAGTCGAAATCCCTTACCATACCTGTCTGTCAGGCTTTTCGACAGATTCTTCACCACCTGCTCACCATACTCTGCACGCTTGTCTTTCAAGACCTCATGCTGAATTCTTAGGCCCAACAGCCAATTGCGCTTTATCAGCGTCACGTCAACTGCACGATACGCGGCAACTTGTGCCTGCTCAATGATCTGACATGCATCCTGAAACAGCACTGTTTCCTGCTGGCCGCTGGCCACTATATCATTAATCTTTTCTTCCATCTTCTACTTAATTATCTTAACGTCCTCATCTCTCTTTTTATTTCCAGCATTGACTGTTCTTCAGAACCATCAGCCTTAGGAAGATAAGTCTTGAAGTCTGAGTTCTTTTGATCACATCCTAAGTTAGCCGTACTACCAGGCTGAGGATAGACGGTAAACTCGTTCGTTTTCTTGTTAGCAGCTTTTTCTACAGCATCAGCAAGCTTGTCTTGTCTTTGTTCCTGTTTGTCTTGTTGCACCTTTTGCTTTGCCAATATCAGTTCCATTATCCGTGGAGAATATTTCTGCCATGTCGGATTCAATGCAAATAGAGATGACATGGTTCCAAAATAAGAGAGCGCCAATTCTGTGGGGAATCTTAAAAAAGAAGCAGTCAGATCTTCTCCAGAAATTTTGTCATTCTCTACTTCTGCCACAGCATTCTTCAATTGCTCCAAGACTTTCTTGTATTGATTGGAAACAGTATCGATATCTGTCTGTAGCTTCGAAATAATCTGGTCTCTTTCGGCCAATTTCTCTTTCAGGTCTGCTATGGTAGCGGCAGGGCGGCTATCGGCCATTGCTAATACAAAATGCTTTGGAAATAATATATGATATAGTTCGTCGAGGTCTGTATTCTGTTCTGCTAGCGCCTCTTGTTCTCTCATCAAGCGAATAGCTTCCTGAAGCTTATACTTGTTATCTGTCTTGTAACTACATATTTTGTCTATATTGTTTTCTACCAATGGCAGATATAGGTGCAAATAGTGCTTACGGCGACCTTGCCCTGCCTGTTTAACAACTGCCGTAAAATTGTTCAACGCAGTACCTGTCACACGCCCAATTGCCATGCCATACATCCACGACAGCTGATACCATTCTCTCTTGAACTTCGCGATTCTCAAATCATAGGTAAAATCGTCAATACCTTTTTCCGCAATCATCAGCACGCCTATCAAATAGCAATAATACTCTGTTCTATAACGATTAAATTGTAATCCACCAGACTGCACAATTGCTTGCCAGAGTGACTGCTTTAGACTTGGCCATTCAGTTCTGTCAAGCATTTTTGGCACATACGACAAGAAATCCTGGCAGAAAGCAGTTTGCCCCCAAGCATTATCGCCCTGAGGACACTCGTTTTCGATAAAGGCGACAAAAGGATCCTTACCCTCGTATGCCTTACATTGCCCACATTGCTCTTCCAAAAAGAATTTGTAGCCCCAAAGTCTCTCTTCTTTGTTGGATTCAAACAAGTCAATGTCGTCAGGTATATCCTCCAAATACCAAATACGACCTTCTTCTTTGTAGAGGTTAACAGCGGCCATCATCATTGTCCTGTCATCCATAATGATGATACCTGTACGAGGTTGTCGGTCTCTTGTTTTAAACGCCACGACACTACCTCTGTGCAACTCATATGGCTGCACACTCTTACGGCGCCCAATATAAGGGTATGGTATGTTATATTCCATTTCTATTTCTTAGCATATTCTTTCAATTCTTCTATAACCAACAAGTCTGCTGGCAACCACTTCACGCTATCCAACTCGTCTTTCACGAGCCATTTCGCCGCCTCGTGTTCATTCAGGTGCAGCGCTTCCGTCAACAGCGAACAGAGATAGCAATGCATCGTCAGGTGAAAAGCGGGATAATCATACTCTACCGTACAGAGGAACTCATCTACGCTAATCTCTGTCGAAAGCTCCTCACGAATCTCCCGCTTCAGCGCCTCCTCCGGCGTTTCACCAACTTCCATCTTCCCGCCAGGAAACTCCCACCAGTCCTTGAAATCGCCGTATCCTCTTTGTGTGGCGAATATCTTATTTTCCTTGCGAATAATCGCAGCTACTACTTCTATCTGTTTCATTATCCTACTGCCATTTTCTGAGCCTTATCCAAGATAAAGCCTGGTATATGATTCTGCATAGCCCAAGTGATGGTCATGGGCTTGTCACCGTGTGATTTGACGTAATCTACTAGTCCTAAACAATAATAAGGTGAGGTAAAACCATAGGCATCCACCTTGTGTTCTCTGACGAACAACAAGAACTTGCGTCCGTTGGTTCTTTGCTCAACATAGCGGCGCCCTGAATTCTGATGACTGGCACTATTCTGCGACTGCCAATTGAACAAAGCCTCGTTGATGGCATAGTCCTCGTATTGCGTACTTGGTGAGAAATCCTTGTCACTCTTGTTAAGCGTCACCCAAAGCAACTCCGTATTGATATCATCTATACTGAGACATCCACTTTGAGGAATGGCACCAGCCTTTTCTGCGGTTCGTTTGCCAAATATGGCAAGCTGTTCCTCACGAGTATAACAGCCAAATAGTTCTATCACGTTCTCTGTGCCCAGTTCAGCGATAGGCTTTGTAGAAATCATCAAATGCTCAGAGAGGTACTGAATAATCTGACGCAACTCCTCTACGAATAGCGGATATGAACCAAACTTCTTCAGACCTTCATCAATATTGGCAAATCCAAAATTATCAATCGACTTGGCATACAAATCGTAGTAGAGCATCAAAGCAAAGGTGTTGTTCTTGGCATTATGTTCGTACTCAAAGCCATTGTCTATCAGTTTGCTGATAAAACCAAGATACCTGACGGAATTCACATGAATGAGACGAGACATGTTTTTCTCGAACACTCTCGTGAATTCATCTACAGGATATGTTAGCATGCCCGCTTCGCGCAAAAGTGCATTCCAGCATCTGGTTTTGTAGACGACACGAATATCCAAATCGTATTGTGCCAAGAAGGTTGGCAAATTCAATGGTTTGTCGTTATTTACCCTGAACTGGCGTACTTCCAGAACAAGACGGCGCAGATTGAAGATTGCCGACTTGATGTTGCTGATAATGTACTCACGTGCGAGTTTGTCCATCGTAATGGTACATCCACGAGGCAACATCGTAAAACTCTCTGCTACAGCACCCTTGAGGGCTGTCGTGGTGACATTCTTCGACTTAGGTATCAGCGCTCTGAAACGACTCTCGTAACTATAGTTTACATGAGCCTGGGCCACAAAGTCGAGCACCGTCAGGCACTCCTTGTCTGGTGCAAGGCGCAATCCGCGTCCTAACTGCTGAAGAAATATTGTAAGACTCTTCGTAGGGCGCAAGAACAATACAGTATCAATCTCTGGAATATCGACACCTTCGTTGTAGATGTCAACCACGCAGAGGTAATTAATCTTCTTGGCTTTGAACTGACTCAGTATTTCTTCACGACGTTCCAAATTGTCGTCACCAGAAAGCATAGCAGCACGATAGCCTGCCAAACACAACCCGGCAGCAATATCGCGTGCATGATCCAGTCTTGCACAGAAGCATAACGCACGACAGCCATTTTCATCTGACAGATAGCGTGGCAGCGACTCTGTAATAAGCTTCAGCCTATCTGGTGTATTCAGCCTTCTCACCAATTCGTTTTCATCGTATCCACCTTGAGTCCAGGCCACATGACTCAAATCGGTGGTTCTGTCGCCTACGCAGAAATATTGGAATGGCGAAAGCAGCATATTGTCTATAGCCTCAGGCAAACGTAACTCAGCGGCTATACGCTGGTTGAAGTTCGACAGGTTTACACCATCAGCACGCTCTGGTGTTGCCGTCAGACCTATCAGAATCTTTGGCGTGAACAGGTCAAACACCTTTTGATAACTTATTGCTTCACTATGATGGGCCTCATCCACCACAACATAATCATAGTAGTCGGCTCCACACCTGCGGAATGTATCAAGATTGGAATTGAACGACTGGATAGAAATAAACAAATGACTTAGATCTCCTGATGCTGATGGTCTATGGTCGCCCACCCATAGTTCGCCAAAAGTGCTGTCGTTCAAAACGGAGCTAAACGTATTGATGGACTGCTCCAATATTTCTTTACGATGGGCTACAAAAAGGAGCCGATGCCGTTGATTAGTATCATAGAACCGTTTGTAGTCAAAGGCTGCGATAACAGTTTTTCCTGTTCCTGTAGCGGCTACTATCAGATTCTTATTGCTATGATGTATCTCACGTTCTACTGTCAACTTGTCGAGAATGGCTTTCTGATGGGGCAGCACATGATACTTTTGCAGAATACGTCCAACATTTCTGTTTACTTCATTTCGTTCTGAAATGGCAGCTACAAAGCGTTCATAGTCGTAGTCCTCGAAATTCTCGCTGTTCCAGTAGGTATCAAACGTTGCAAGTGCTTTCTGGATGATATGCGGATTCTCTTGATTGGTGATGCGCATGTTCCACTCCAATCCCTTTGTCAGAGCCGAACGTGATATGTTCGAAGAACCAATGTAGGCCGTGTTCATGCCACTCTCCCTGACAAAGATGTAGGACTTGGCATGCAAACGGTCTAAGTCGCAATTGTACGAAACCTTTATCTCTACCTTGTTTGGAGCAAGTCGTTTGAGGAAGTCCACTGCCTTGGGTTCGCTGGCGCCCATATAAGTTGTAGTAATGAGTTTCAATCTGGCATTTGGTTTGACAAGAAACTCGCGCAGGGCATTCTCAAAGATCCTGACACCAGAAAAACGCACAAAAGCCACTATCCAATAGATTTCGTCGGCAGTCTGGATGTCGCGCTCTATCTCACCATCAATTGAAAGGTCAGTATTACTGCCCGTAAAGAGGTTGCTGACGGTATAGCCTGACAATGGACGCATCGTTACGCGTTGCTTGGCTTGTTCCTTAGTAAGTCCAGCCATATCAACGATACCACTCAACAACTCTTCTTGATTTGTCAGCAGACTATCGTCAATATTACATTGCCAATTCTTATCGATGTAGTTCAGAATATCGTTGATGAACTGGAATCTGCCATCAAGAGACTCAAATAGGGAGTCATCAGAAAGCAAGCTATTGATAATCCTCGCAATATAGTTAGTCAGTAACTTTGGCGCCTCGCCGGAGTCAATGCTGTCCGTAAAGACATATTTGTCTGACAGAGCCTCCAACTTCCTCTTCAGAGCCTCGTATATCAGCGATTCATATATGCCAGTTTTTAATTCCATATTTGTTCGTTCAAAAACTATAGGCTACAAAGAT
>JAEEGG010003251.1_pt1 | contig 40657 bp, 36 predicted proteins | sample 9134161 | NCBI WGS metagenome assembly JAEEGG01 (sample SAMN16246543, study PRJNA631951) | gut metagenome | biome: gut microbiome; feature: rumen; material: CR-attached | host: Bos | place: Iran: Karaj | collected 2018-10 | reverse complement strand
GCCCGCCAGGCCCACGGCCACCCGGCCCTCCAGCTCCGGAAAGTCCCGGTGCAGCAGGGGTCGGCCATATTCCTCGTAGAGCGCCCGGGCCTCCTCAAGTCCTCGCATAGATCCGCTCCGCCCTTTCTTTCAACTCTCTGGAATAGAGAAAATACCCAAGGTAATCAAAACTGGGGGCGCACTTGGAGATGGTAAAGGCGTGGTAGCCGTCCCGGGGCAGGCCGGGGGCGTTCAGGCAGGCCCAGGCCTGCTCCACGCAGTCCCCGATCCGGGGATCCTCCGGATCCTGCCGGTCATAGAGCTCCGCCAGGTTGCACCAGGTCACGGCCAGCTCGTTCTCCGGGTGGCGGCTGTGGGGAATGATCCCCAGGGCCAGGCGGAAGCAGCGCTCCGCCCCCGGGTAGTCTCCCACATCCTCACAGCTCAGGCCCATGTTGTTGTAGAGCCCGGCGAAGCGGTAGTCCGTGGGATCCAGGTTGTCGGCGTAGACCCGGGAGACGTGCTCGAAAATGGGCAGGGACTCCGCCGCGCGGCCAAAGGCCTTCAGGGTGGTGGCGGCGTTCAGCAGCACCGTGGCCCCGGAGACCGTGGCCCCCATGCGGTGCACCCGGATGATATCCAGCGCTTCGTTCACCGCGCGCATGGCTTTTTCCCGGTTCCCGTCCCGCCGGTGGTAGCCCAGCAGCTCGCTGAGCATGCTCAGCTCCCCCCGCCAGTCGCCGATCGCCCGGGCCTCGTCCCGGAAGCGCTCCAGACAGACGCCGGCCTCCGCCTCCCGCCCGCTGTTGTAGAGCCCGTCCAGCTCCCGAATGGCGGCGGGTACGTCGATGCTCTCGCGGCAGGGCTCCGCGTCGGGAATGCCGGTATACAGTCTGCTGTCGAAGCAGCAGCAGGGTTCGATGTAGTCCATAAAAACCTCCCCGATCGCTTGAATGCAGGATGGAAAATGGATATAATAACAGAAGCATTATAATGCAAATTCCCAAGCCTGTAAATAAGGAGAATCGCCATGTCGAACCATCTTGCCGGGGAACGCTCGGCCTATCTGCTGCAGCACGCGGACAATCCCGTGGACTGGTACCCCTGGGGGGAGGAGGCCTTCGGGAAGGCCCGGCGGGAGGAGAAGCCCGTCTTCCTCTCCATCGGCTACGCCACCTGCCACTGGTGCCACGTGATGGCGCAGGAGTCCTTCGAGAGCCCCGCCGTGGCGGAGATCTTGAACCGGGACTTCGTGGCCGTGAAGCTGGATCGGGAGGAGCGGCCGGACGTGGACGCGGTGTATATGGAGGCCTGCGTCGCCGTGAACGGCAGCGGCGGCTGGCCTCTGACCGCGATCCTGACGCCGGAGAAGCGCCCCTTCTTCGTGGGCACCTACCTGCCCCGGGAGAACCGGGGGCGGCAGCTGGGGCTGATCCCCCTGCTGCAGACCGTGGCCGCCCGCTGGAAGCGGGATCGCGCCGGGCTGGAAAAAACCGCCGGGGAGCTGACGGCCTTTCTGCGCCGGGAGGCGGAGACCGCGCCCGCCGCGCCGGACGAAAAGCTGCTGCGCCGGGCCTTTGAGCAGCTCAAGGACTCCTTCGACGGCGAGTTCGGCGGCTTCGGCACCGCGCCCAAGTTCCCCGCGCCCCAGAACCTGCTCTTTCTGCTGCACTACGCGGCGCTGAGCGGGGAGAAGCAGGCCCGCCCCATGGCCGAGCTGACCCTGCGGCAGATGGCCCGGGGCGGGATTTACGATCAGATCGGCGGGGGCTTTTGCCGCTATTCCACCGATCGGGAGTGGCTGGCCCCCCATTTTGAAAAGACCCTCTACGACAACGCCCTGCTGGCCCTGTGCTATACCCGGGCCTGGCAGGCCGGGCGCTTCGCCCTGTACCGGCGCGTGGCGGAGGAGACCCTGGACTACTGCCTGCGGGAGCTCCGGAGCGACACCGGCGGCTTCTGCAGCGGCCAGGACGCGGACGGCGAGGGGGGCGAGGGGGCCTTCTATCTGCTGACGCCCGCGGAGGTCAAGGGCGTCCTGGGCGAGGACGAGGGGCGGCACTTCTGCGAGTGCTACGACATCACCGAGGAGGGCAACTTCCACGGCAAAAGCATCCCCAACCTGCTGCTGAACCAGCGCTGGAACCTGCTGCCCGAGGGCTACGGGGAATACCGGAAACGGCTGCGGGACTTCCGGGCGGCGCGGATGGCGCTGCGGACGGATCGGAAGCTGCCGACCGCCTGGAACGGGATGCTGCTGATGGCGCTGAGCCTGGCGGCGCGGCTCTTCGCGCGGGCGGACTATGCCGAAGCCGCCCGGAAGCTGGGGCGCTTCCTGCTGGAGACGGCGGGGGCGAAGACGCCGGAGAGCCTCCGGGCCGTGTGCTATGAGGGCAGCGAGGGCCCCGGGGGGAGCGGCGAGGGCCCCGTCCTGCCCGGGCAGTTGGACGATTACGCCTTCGCGGCCCTGGGACTGCTGGCGCTCTATGGGCTGGACTACGACCCGGCCCTGCTGCTTTCTGCCCAGGCCCTGGCCGAGCAGCTCCCGGCCCGCTTTGCCGCGCCGGGCGGCGGCTTCTACCGGGTCAACGACAAGACGGCGGATCTACTGAAGCGCCCCCTGGAGCGCTACGACGGAGCCCTGCCCTCCGGCAACAGCGCGGCGGCGCTGCTCTTTGACCGACTGGGCCGGCTCAGCGGGCAGGCGCGCTGGCGGGAGGCGGCGGAGAGGCAGGCGGCCTTCCTCTGCGGCGCGGCCGGGGACTACCCGGTGGGCAGCGCCTTCGGCCTCCTGGGCCTGATGGGGCGGCTCTATCCCAGCCGGGAGCTGGTCTGCGCGGCGGAGGCGGAGCCCGCCCTGCTGCGGCAGGCGGCGGCCCGCTTCGACCCGGCGCTCAGTCTGCTGCTGAAAAAGCCGGGGGACGAGCGTCTCGCGGATTTCGCGCCCTTCACGGCGGGCTGCGCGCAGATCGACGGCAAGGCCAGCTTCTACGTCTGCGAAAACGGCGCCTGCAAGCTGCCGTTTACGGAAGAATGAGGGGATGAAGGGTTGAAGGGACGTCGGTTCGCCCCCGTAGGGGCGGGCTTTGCCCGTCCGTCCCGTCCGACCCGCGCCCATGACGTCCTGTCATTGCGAGGCCAGTGCACACACTGGCCGTGGCAATCCGTTTCTCTCGTCCCCCGTAGGGACGACCATTGGTCGTCCGTCCAATCCGACCCGCGCGCGTCCGAAGAAGAGACGATGCGCCCCCCATTCTTTCTTTTCGTCTTGCCGAAAAGAAAGAATGCGCCGCGCCCGGGGTAAGAAAGAAAAGGGCGCCACCGACCGCTCTATGGACTATACCTTCTTGCGCCACGCCGACCGCGCGGGGTCGCTGCGCTCCGCTCCGCTTTAGCGCTCCCTGCCTGCGTGTCTGCGGGCCGCCGAAGGCGGCCCCTACGGCAAGAACCGGCGTGGATGCGTGACAGCGGACGGGCGATGCCCGTCCCTACGGGCGCGAACCGGCGTTTCTTCATTTCCCGGCCGGGCAATGCACCCCCCCTGCGGGAACGGCGTCATTTCTCCGAGGGGCAAAAAAACAGCTCCCGGGTTCCCGGAAGCCGACAAAACCATCAAAGTATCCCCAAAAAAAGAAGCAGCCCTTGACGGTGACACGTCCGATTTCTCACACCGTCAAGGGCTACTTCTCAGTGTTCTTGGTATCTAACATCCTGGCTACCTCTCTTTCTTCAGATTTTTGCTGCTGTGTCGTTTACGGGACTCGCAATCGGCATTCTTTTTGGGTTCTCTTCCCCGTCCTCAAAAGTGAGGCATGCTTTTGGCCGTCGTTCCCGCTGGCGCATCCCCAGCAGCTGCATCAGGTTCCCGTTCCTCGGATCTTTCCTATATCGCAACGGACCTTCATCCTTTGTGCCTATACTATAGCAGAGCGCAAACGGAAAAACAAGGGCAATCTTGTACAAATTTAACAAAGTCAACTTGTAGAAAGGGCTGATTTTTGACAGGCAATTGGTAAAAACTCCAAAAAACTATTGACAATTTACCGTATTACATTGTATAATCAATGTGTTGGGGCAAAAAGCGGCTGTCGTTCGACAGCCGCTTTTTCATGCCTTACGCGCAAAAGCACCGGGTTATTCGATCTGCGCCAGGTAGGCCTTCAGCGCCGTGGGGACGGAGTAGCGCGCCCGGATGGCCGCGGCGCTCTCCCAGACGAAGCCGGGGAACTCCTCGGGCAGCTCCAGGAGCCAGCCCTCCATGTGCCACTCCACGTGGGTGAAGACATGCTTCGCCCTGCCGCAGGGGCGGACGGAGAGCGCCTGGGGGAAGCGCTCTCGCAGGGCGGTCGCGTCCAGGAACCCCGCCTCGCCGGGGAATTCCCAGAGCCCCGCCAGCAGGCCCTTCTTCTCCCGCTGCCGGATGGCCCAGCGCCCGCCGCAGCGCAGGAGCAGCACGGTGCGCGCCTCGACGCGCCGGGGCCGGGGCGGGGTCTTCACCGGGTAGCGCTCCGCAGTCCCGTCGGCGGCGGCGCGGCAGAGGCCGCGCAGGGGGCAGAGTCCGCACCTGGGCGCGCCGCTGGGGCCGCAGATCACTTCCCCCAGCTCCATGAGCCCCTCGGTGGTCAGGGCGGCGGCCTCGCCGACCGGATAGTGCTCCCGCAGCAGGGCGGTCATGGCCTTTTTTGTACCCGGCGCGAGGATGTCCGCCTCGCTGGCCAGCAGGCGGGAGAGCACCCGCAGCACGTTCCCGTCCACGGCGGGCTCAGGCTCTCCGCAGGCGATGGAGGCGATGGCCCCGGCGGTGTAGTCTCCGACGCCGGGGAGCTTTTTCAACTCCGCCGCGGTGCGGGGCAGCTCTCCGCCGTAGTCCCGCATCACGGTCTGGGCGGCTTTTTTCAGATTCCGGGCCCGGCTGTAGTAGCCCAGACCCTCCCAGAGCTTCAGGAGCCGATCCTCGTCCACGGCGGCCAGGGTCTGCACGTCGGGGAGCTCTTCCAGAAAGCGCCGGTAGTAAGCGATCACGGCCTCGATCCGGGTCTGCTGCAGCATGATCTCCGAGATCCAGATCCGGTAGGGGGTGGGATCTTCCCGCCAGGGCAGCACCCGGCGGCTGCGGCTGTACCAGTCCGCGATCCGGGGCAGGGCTTGTTGTATGATTGCAGCGTCCGTCATGGCGCACCTCGTGTTCTCGTTTCTGGCCAAGATCATAGCACAGCCGGGGCAAATGCGCAAGCGATGCGTCCCCGCCGTGTGCTGTCCGCCTCCCCCGCGCCATGCGGCGCCGCTGTCTGTCGTCCTGTCCCCTCCCGGTCTTCCCCGCTTCCCGTTGACCGCCGGGGCGAGCGATGCTACAATGGCCTCGACGGCCCGGGCGGCGAGCGCCGGGGGAGAAACAGCCCGTTGCGTGCAAAATCTCCCGCCTTGTGCTAAGATGCATCCAAGGGAGGTGTTTTCATGAATACGAAAGACGTCATTTACGGCCTGCGCGTCAAGCACGGCCTGTCCCAGGACGAGCTGGCGGAGAAGCTTTTTGTGACCCGGCAGGCGGTGTCCCGCTGGGAAAACGGGGAGACGGTGCCGAACACCGAGACCCTGAAGCTGCTGTCCAGGGTCTTCAACGTCTCCATCAACACCCTGCTGGGCTCGCCCCGGCAGCTGATCTGCCAGTGCTGCGGCATGCCCATTGAGGACGCGATCCTGGGCCGGGACAGGGACGGGGCCCTCAACGAGGACTACTGCCAGTGGTGCTACGCCGACGGAAGCTACACCTACAGCGACATGGACGAGCTGATCGAGGTCTGCGTTCCCCACATGGAGAGCCAGGGCTTCCCGGCGGATCAGGCGAGGGCCTGGCTGCGGGAGAGCCTGCCCAAGCTGGACTACTGGAAGCGGCATGCGGAGCTGGGGGACGACGGGAAGTTCGAGGCGCTGAAGAAGCAGCTGACGGAGGAGATCAACGCCCTGGCCGTGCCGGGGATGCCCCGGGTGGAGCGGCTCAACGCCCTGGTGGGCAGCTACGTGAATCTGGCCTACCCCCTCCCCAGCGGGGCGGCGGTGCGGTTCCTGGACGACCGGGGCAGCTACCTGGGGACGCAGCTGGAGCCGGAGGACGGCCAGGGGCGCTGCTTCGGCGTTCTGGCTAACACGGACTTCATCCTGATCTCCGCCTACGGCCCCGGGGGCAGCGACCCGGAGCTGCTGCTCTACAAAAAGCGGTAAAAATTCCTACACGCAAAAAAGGACGCGTCGGGCGACGCGTCCTTTTTGCGTGGTTGTGGTTTTCCGGTCTCACACCGCGGCGTAGCCGGCCCGGTAGGCTTTCAGATTCAGCTCCCGGAACTTGGGCGGCACGGTCTCTGCGATGACGGCCTCCCAGTCGATATCGTCCATGTGCAGGGCCTTCACCATGCCGCCGAAGAGGACGATGTTCATGCACTTGGCGTTGCCCAGCTCCTCGGCGATCTTCTCCGCGTTCAGCACCAGGCAGCGGTAGTGGGCCTGCATGGCCTCCAGGCAGCCCTGGGGGTACTCGCAGAGCCCCGCGGCGATGCTGGAGGAGGCCATCTCGTAGTCGTTGATGACGGCCACGCCGTCCGGCTTCAAAAAGTCGGCGTAGCGCACGGCCTCCATCTTCTCAAAGGCCACGATGATGTCCGCCGCGCCCTTGCCGATGACGGGAGACCAGACCTTCTCTCCCCAGTGCACCTGGGTGGAGACGCTGCCGCCCCGCTGACTCATGCCGTGAACCTCGGACATTTTGACGTCGTAGCCGGCCTTCATGAGGCCGTTCACCAGCACCTTGGCGGTGAGGATGGCGCCCTGGCCGCCCACGCCTACCAGCAGCGCGCTCTTGCTCTCTTTCATGCCGCTCACTCCTTCCTCGTAATGGCGCCCTTGGGGCAGACCTGGGCGCAGACGGTGCAGCCCACGCACTGGTTCTGGTCGATGCGGGCCTTCTTGTTCTCCACCAGGATGGCGGGGCAGCCCACCCGCAGGCAGCTCTTGCAGCCGATGCACTTGTCGGTGTCCACCACGCACTTGCCGATGTCGTGCTTGATGCCCTTGATGAGCAGGCAGGGGCGGCGCACCACGATGGCGGCGGGGACCTCGGAGGCGGCGGCCTTCATCACGGCCTCGTCCATGGCCTTCAGATCCTGGGGATCCACGATCTGGATGAACGCATAGCCCATGGATTCCAGGACCTTCTCGACGCGGATCTTCTCGGCGATCTCGCCCTGGAGCGTCTTGCCGGAGCCGGGATTGTCCTGGTGGCCGGTCATGCCGGTGATGGAGTTGTCCAGCACCACGGGGATCATGTTGCCCTTGTTGTAGATGATCTCCGCCGCGCCGGTCATGCCGCTGTGGAAGAAGGTGGAGTCGCCCACCACGCCGAAGACCTTGCGGGGGTCGCCGGTGAGAGCCAGGGTCTTGGCGATGCCCATGCCCACGGTGAAGCCGCCGCCCATGCACACGCAGGTGTCGGAGGCGTTCAGCGGCGCGGCGCCGCCCAGGGTGTAGCAGCCGATGTCGCCGGTGACGATGAAGTTCTTGTGCTTGGACATGGTGTAGAAGAAGCCGCGGTGGGGGCAGCCGGGGCAGAGAGCGGGGGGACGGGACACGGCGGCCACGCCCAGCTCCGGGGCCTCGGGCTTGACGCCGAAGAGCCGCTCCTTCAGAAGCTGGGGATTGTACTCATAGAGCTTGCCGGTGAGCTCCTTGCCCACGCAGTCGATGCCGGCGGCCTTGATCTGCTCCTCCATGAAGGGATCCAGCTCCTCGATGACGTAGAGCTTCTCCACCTGGGAGGCGAATTCCCGGATGAGCTTCATGGGCAGGGGGTTGGTCAGGCCCAGCTTGAGGAAGGAGGTGTCCTCGGGGAACACGTCCTTGGCGTAGAGATAGGCGATGGAGGCGGTGATGACGCCCACCTTGTGGCCCTTGATCTCCATCTTGTTCAGGCAGCAGGTGTTGCCGTACTCCTCCAGGGCGGCCAGATTCTTCTCCACCTTGGGATGGTTGCGGTAGGCCAGGGCCGGGGTGCAGGAGAATTTCATGGGATTGCGGACGTAGGGCTTGATCTCCTGCTCTTCCCGCTGGCCCAGGGTCACCAGGCTCTTGGAGTGGGAGACGCGGGTGGTGGTGCGGAACAGCACCGGCGCGTCAAACATCTCGGAGATCTTGTAGGCCTCCTTCATGAAGTCCTTGCACTCCTGAGAGTCGGAGGGCTCCACCAGGGGGATCTTGGCGGAGCGGGCATAGTGCCGGTTGTCCTGCTCGTTCTGGGAGGAATGCATGCTGGGATCGTCGGCGGTGACGATGACGAAGCCGCCGTTGACGCCGTTGTAGGCGGCGGTGAACATGGGGTCGGCCGCCACGTTCAGCCCCACGTGCTTCATGGCGCAGAGACTGCGCACGCCGGCGATGCTGGCGCCGTAGGCCACCTCGGTGGCGACCTTCTCGTTGGGGGCCCACTCGCAGTACAGCGCGTCCTTGTACTGGGGAAGATTCTCAAAGATTTCGGTGCTGGGGGTGCCGGGATAGGCGGAACAGACCTTCACGCCGGCCTCGTAGGCGCCGCGGGCGATGGCCTCGTTCCCGGAGAACAGAACCTTGTCCATAAGCATGACTTCCTTTCACTGGATTTGATACTGATTCTATCTTACAAAAGGACTTGCAAAGTGTAAAACAGGAACTTATAATAGGGCTATAAGAAAGCCTTATTTCCTCAGAGGAGATGATCCCATGACCACGACGCAGGCTCTATATGTGCTGGAGGTGGCGAGCTGCCGCAGCATGTCCCGGGCGGCCCAGCGGCTCTACGTGTCCCAGTCCGCCATTTCCCAGCAGATCCAGAAGCTGGAGCAGGAGCTGAACTGCGCGCTTTTCACCCGGACAGTTCATGGGCTGGAGCTGACCGCGGCGGGAGAGCGCTTCTGTCAGCAGGCCCGCCCGGTGATCGACGCCTGGCAGAAGCTCTGCCGGGACGTGCAGGCCAGCAATCCCACCGCCAAGAAGCAGCTCCGCATCGGCCTGGGCTCCCGGGTCTACTCCAACAGCCTGTTTCAGGACATCGTCCACTATTTCGACGGACAGCCGGAGATGGAGGTCTCCTTCTATACCGAGGCGGGCATGGACTTCCTTCTGGCCCTGCGGCAGCAGCAGGTGGATCTGGTGCTGGATCGTCTGCCCAGCGAGGACTATCTGGCCCGGCAGAACGAGTATTACAGCTTCCCCCTGGTGCGGGAGCGGCAGTGCGTGCTCCTGTCCAGCCGGGATCCCCGGGCGGGGCTGCCCTCCCTGTCCATCCGGGCGCTGGAAGGGGCCACGGTGATCTCCGGACTGGAAAACTCCGCCGAGGATCGGCAGCTCAAGGAGCTCTGCGAGCGGCACCGCATCAGTCTCAAGCGGGTCTTCCGCTCCGACGGCATCGACACCAACATGAGCCTGGTGCGCAGCGGCGTGGGGGTGGTGCTGGGGCCGGAGTCCTTTGCCCGATACTATAACGTGGCGGCGGTGCCGCTGGAGCCGGAGACCGAGGCGAGCCTGCAGTTCGTGTGCCTGCGCGCGCTGCTGCAGCGGCGGGAGATCCGGCAGTTCCGGGATTATCTGGTGCAGACCTGTCGGGAGCACGGCCTGCTGGCGCAGGAGCCATAAACGGAGCGTTTTCGCACACAGAAAGGGAAGAGGAAACACCTCTTCCCTTTCCTGCTTCCGGGGCCCTGGGCCGCCTCAGTATTCATAGATGCCGCCGCCGATGAACTCCCGCACCAGGGAGTCGGGGGACACGTCCTCATCCGCGATGTCGCCGAAGAGCTGCAGCGCCGGCAGCACGGCCCGCAGCTCGTCAAAGCGCTCCACCCCCTCGGGCACGGAGCGGAAGAGCTGGGTGGCCGTTTTGTTGTACACCGCCAGCTCGTAGGGCAGGCTGGTGTCGAACTGGTAATTGGCCTTATCCTTAAAGGGAGAGATAAAGAGCTTCTCGCCCCGGCGGACGTTGGCCCACATGCCCATGGTCTCCGCCGGGTCGGAGCCGCGGAACAGATAGTCCCGCACGGTGCGCCGCACCAGACGGAACCAGGTGCGCTTGAAGACCACCCGACCCTGGAAGATCACGTCGCTGCGGGCGGAGATGTAGAGCTTGAAGGCCTCCGGATGCCGGTCGGTGATCATATCATTCAGGGCGTGGATGCCCTCGAAGATCACGATCTCGTCGTCCTTGAGCTTAATGGACTTGGAGGGCTCCTGGATGCGCATCTTACGGGAGAACTCGTACTTTGGCACGTAGATGCGCCGCCCCTCCGAAAGCTCGGAGAAGTGCCGGTTCAGCAGCTCCATGTCCAGGCACAGGGGGCTCTCGTAGTCGATGTCTCCCTCGGGCGTGCGGGGGCAGGTGGCCGGATCCACCGTCTGGAAATAGTCGTCCATGGCCACGTAGTGGGTGCGCACGCCGTGGGTCTCCAGCGCCTCGGCGATCTTCATGGCGGTGGTGGTCTTGCCGGAGCCGGAGGGGCCGGACAGCAGCACGATGGGGCTCTGCTTCCGGTTCTCCAGGATCTTCAGCGCCGCCTGCTCCACCTTCTGGTGATAGGCCGCGTCGCTCTCCTGCACGAAGCCCCTGGGGTCGGTAACGGTCTTGAAGTTGATGTCGGTCAGCTGATATGCCATTTATACGTCCTCCTTGGCGTAAAATTGCCGGATTTTTTCTTTCTCTTCGCAGGTTTCCCCAATCTTCTGGATGTACTCCAGCGGGTACTTGGGCGCCATCAGGCGGATGTTGCGCCCGTTCCCGGGGGCGATCAGCTTGGTGGAGCCGCCCCCGCCCATGGCCAGGATGCTGCACAGCTCCTCCATGATGCAGATGTTGTAGAGGTTTGCATAGCCCGGCTTCGTCCAGCCCACGTTCTCGAAGCCGCCGGACATGAACTTCTGCCGGTAGAGGTAGTAGGGCTCGTAGTCCGCCTGCCGCAGCCGCGCCGCCGCCTCGTCCAGCATGGCGGCCACCTCCGTCTCGCCGGGGAGGGGGGAGCCCTCCAGGGTGATGCGGCTGCCCTTTTTGAGACTGAGGGTGTGGACGGTGACGTTCTCCGGCTCGAGGGAGAGCACCGCGTCCAGCGTGCGGGAAAAGCCCGCCGGATCGTCCGTCGGGAGCCCGGCGATCAGATCCATGTTCACCGCGAAGCCCCCAACGCGCCGTACGGTCTCCAGGGCGGCGACGATGTCCGCCGCCGTGTGCCGCCGGCCGATGGCCTCCAGCACCGCATCGGACATGGTCTGGGGGTTCACGCTGACCCGATCCACCCCGTGGCGGCGCAGGACGCGCAGCTTCTCCTCCGTGATGGTGTCGGGCCGGCCGGCCTCCACGGTGTACTCCCGCAGGGCGGAGAGGTCGAAGGTCTCCTCCAGCAGGGAGCAGACGCGCTCCAGCTGCTCCGCCGACAGGGTGGTGGGGGTGCCGCCGCCGTAGTAGATCGACACCGGGCGCAGTCCCAGCGCGCGCGCCTGGGCCGCGACGGCGCGGATCTCCCGCTCCAGCGCGTCCACAAAGGGCGGGATCAGCTTCATGCTCTTCTCCACGGACTGGCTCACAAAGCTGCAGTAGGCGCAGCGGGTGGGACAGAAGGGGATGCCGATGTAGAGGCACACGTCCCGGGGCCCCAGGCTCGCCTCGGCGCGCATGGTGTGGCGGGCGGCGTCCAGGCAGAGGGCCGTGCGCTCAGGGGAGACGTCGAACTCCTCCGTGAAGCGGGCCGCCGCCTCCGCCTCGCCCAGGCCCTGCCGCAGAAAGCCGCAGAGGAGCTTCCCCGGCCGCACGCCGGTGAGGGCGCCCCACACGGGCTTTTTGCGCCCGGCGCGCAGAGCGGCGCGGTACATGGCGTTTTTCACCAGACGCTGGCACTTCCGGTCGGTGATCAGGGCGTCGGTCAGAGTCTCGTTCCGCACGGCGGCCCGGCCGCGAAAGACGCCGGAATCCGTGTGCAGGGCGCAGGCGGCGGTGGTGAAGCGCGCTCCCCGGGCGAGCGAGACCTCCATCCGCTTGCCCGCGGGCCTGCCCGCGGGGTACTCGGGCCGCTCCTCGGGAAAGAGGGTCAGGAGCATCTGCTCCACGGCATATTGATAGCGATGTCCCTTCAAATAGATGTTCACACGCGGCGCTCCTCTGCTTCTTCCCGTTTCTATGTATGGTTTTTCGGGCAGTCTTAGACCAATAACAACTTATTATAGCAAATAAGCTCCGGAAACACAAGAAAGAACGCGCGTTTTCTCCGGGGGAGCGGAACTGCGGCCGCCGTCCCGGCCGAGAGGCTCTGCCGCGGCGTGTCGGCAGGCCGGAGGGAGAAGACCCGAAACGAAAAAAATGTTATTTTTCTTCAAAGTTTTTGTTGTTTTCTGGAAAAAAATATTGTAAAATACATATAGATGCTATAAAGTTGGGGTAAACTGTGATGTTTTCAGTCGGCGAGAAAATAATCTACGGGGAAAACGGCGTCTGCACCGTAGAAAAAATCGAACCCCTGGCTATGTCAGGCGCCTCCAAGGACAAGCTATACTATCATCTCAGACCCATGATCGGCTCCGGTATGGTCTTCACGCCGGTGGACTCCGGCGCGTATATGCGCCCGGTGATGAGCCGGGAGGAGGCCGAGGCGCTGATCGAGGCCATGCCCGGTATCGAGCCGGCCGTCTGCTATGACAACCGCTTCAACCATGTGGACGCGTTCTACAAGGAGCTGTTCCGGCAGCACAGCTGCGAGGCGCTGGTGGCCATCGTCAAGGGTCTGCGCAGCCGCATGGCCGAACGCAAAACCCGCAGCAGCCGCGCGGAGGCGACCATGAAGCGCGCCAGGGAAATGCTGCACGGGGAATTGGCCGTGGCACTGGGGCTGGAGCTGAACCAGGTGGAGGGCTATATCACCGAGCGCATCGGCCCCCAGTGAGAGGAAAAGCCCCCCGAAAAGTACCCAAAAGCCCGGAGAGGGAAGACGACCCTCTCCGGGCTTTTCTGCGCCTTTGAGCAGGGGGGAGACGGCTGCCGGAGCGGCAAAAACAGGAAACAGACTCTTGCATCAAAGGGGGTACTATGGTAAGATATTTTTTAGATTATTATGCCATTTTGTCCGTATCAGCTGAGCTTTCCCGGGGCTGATGCAGGGCAGAAGGAGTAGTTGATATGAGCGTTTGTCCCGCCTGCGGCATGTACTGCAGGGATACGGAGATTAAGTGCGGATTTTGCGGCGCCGCGTTGAGCGGGGCTGCGCCTCGTCCCGCCTCAAGTCTGGAAAAGGTCGCCGGGCAGGTCCTTGGCAGCATGGGCGGCATGCGTCTGTCTGCGCCGCCTGCCGAGGGGGAAAAGCGCGGCGCGTTTGCTTCGCCCGAGGGCTTGAGAGGGCGCGGCGGCGTCGTGTTCCAGCCGGAGAAACCCGAGGAGAAGGAACTGACGCCGCTGGTGGAGACCAGGGAGCTGCCCAGCGGCTTGATGGGCAAGATGGGCGCAAAAATGACCCGGGGCCCCGTTGTCGGGACTCCGCCCGCAGCCTCCAGAGAACCGGACAGGCCTCCGGTGAAGAAAGAAGAGAAAAAAAGCGAGCTGGCGCTGCTCCGGGAAATGGGACGGATGGGCGGCATCGTGTTCCGCTCCCCCAACGACGAGGGGCCGGTGGAAACCGACGACGGGACCAATGAATTCCTGAGCCACATCCCCGACGCCATTTTGTACCAGCGCTCTCCCCGGCTGAGAATACCCGTGCCGGAGATGCAGGTGGAGATCGAGGCGCCCCCCACCATCGGCGACAAGCCGGAGATCAACTGGCTTTCCACCCTGATGCCCGTGCTGATCTCCGTGGCGGTGGCCGTGGTGATGATGCTGGTCATGGACAGCCCCATGATGATGCTCTTTTCCATCCCCATGGCGGTCTCGGGCCTGGTCGTCTCCCTGGTCAATTACCGCAAGCAGAAGAAAAAATACCGGGAACAGACCGAGACCCGGCTGAATGTCTATACCAATCATCTGAGAGAATCGGTGGAGCGGATCGAGTTCGGACAGCAGCGGCAGTTGGACGCCCTGTCCTTCTCCGATCCGGACACCATGCAGTGCTTCCGCATCGTGGAGGAATGCGACCGGACGCTTTGGGACCGCAGCCCCTCCGACAGCGACTTCTGTTCCCTGCGCATCGGCAGCGGGACCCTGCCCTCCTCGGTGAGCGTGAAGACTCCCCGGGTGGGCCTGACGCTGGTGGACGACGAGCTGCGCGACCGGCCGGAGGCGATCCGCCGCCTGCACGAGAACATCTACGGCGCGCCCATCGTCTGCGACATCCGCGCCAACCGCATCTGCGGCGTAGTGGGGCCCCGGGCGGACGCCATCGCCCTGCTGCGCAATATGCTGGTGCAGTTCGCCACCCACCAGTGCTATACCGAAGCCCGCCTGATCTGCATATACGACGAGTGCGACGGCACCACCCTGAGCTGGGTGGGGGATCTGCCCCACGCTTTGGATGAGGAGCGGGAAAACGCCCTGGTTGCTACCAACCGGGAGGACGCCAAGCGCATCCTCACCGCCCTGGCCGAAGTGCTGAAGGACCGCAAGCTGGAGCTGGAGTCCGACAACAGCTACAGCGCCCCGCCGATGATGTTGCCCTATTTCCTGATCGTTGTGGCGCAGCCCGCGTTTCTGACCAAGGACAATCCCATCAACGAATACCTGCTGCGCGGCCCCGATCTGGGCGCCGGCATGATCATGGCGGTGGAGGATATCACCCAGCTTCCCAAGGAGTGCAATCTGATCATCACGGCCCGGGACGGCGCGGGCGAGATCTTTTCCAAGGCCGACACGACCCATCGCCGCCCCTATATCATGGACGAGCTCAGGAGCATCTCGCTGATCCGCTTCAGCCGCAAGCTGCGCCGCATCGTCTGCGAGGAGGTGGGCAAAAAGGCCCCCCTGCCCAAGAAATACGACTTCTATCAGATGCAGGGCATCAGCGCCGCCCGGGACTGGGACGTTTCGGCCCACTGGCGCGCCTCCGACATCTGCGCCGGCATCTCCGCCCCCATCGGCATCGCCGAGGGCAACGAGCTGCTGAATCTGGATCTGCATGAGAACGCCCACGGCCCCCACGGCCTGGTGGCGGGCACCACAGGCTCCGGTAAGAGCGAGGTCATGCTCAGCTATTTGCTGAGTCTGGCCATGCGCTACCACCCCTACGAGCTTGGCTTCGTGATCATCGACTTCAAGGGCGGCGGCATGGCCAACCGCCTGGCGGAGCTGCCCCATCTGATCGGCGCCATCACCAATATCGAGGGCGGCGCCATCAACCGCTCCCTGGCCTCCATCAAGGCGGAGCTGCTGAAGCGGCAGCGCCTCTTCGCCGAGGCGGGCGTGGACAGCATCGACAAATACATCCGCGCGCTGAAGACCGGCAGGGCCCGCGTACCGCTGCCGCATCTGGTCATCATCGTGGACGAGTTCGCCGAGCTGAAGGCCCAGCAGCCGGAGTTCATGGCGGAGCTGATCAGCGCTGCCCGCATCGGCCGAAGCCTGGGCATCCATCTGATCCTCGCGACCCAGAAGCCGGCCGGCCAGGTCAGCGACCAGATCTGGAGCAACTCCCGCTTCCAGATCTGTCTGAAGGTGGCCACCAAGGAGGACAGCAACGACGTCATCAAATCCCCCCTGGCCCTCAGCATCAAGGAGCCGGGCCGGGCCTATCTGCGGGTGGGCAACAACGAGGTCTTCGAGCTGTTCCAGTCCGGCTACAGCGGAGGAAAGGCCCCCGATGCACGAGGGACCCAACTGGAGGCCATGGTGGCCCATATCGCGGAGAGCTGCCGGGCCAGCGGTATCGTGCGCCTGCCGCCGATCTGCCTGCCGGAGCTGCCGGAGCGGATCGACTATCCGGCCAGGATCCCAGCCCGTAGCCCGCAGCTTCCCGTGGGCATCTTCGACGACCCCGAGGGACAGTGCCAGGGCCCCCAGATGCTGGACGTGTTCGGGAAGAACACCTTTATCCTCGGCTCTTCCCTGTCCGGCAAGACCAATCTGCTCCAGACCATCATCCGCGGCGCCGCGGAGAGCTACAGCCCGGAGGAGATGAATATCTACGTCCTGGATTTCGCCTCCATGGTGCTGAAAAACTACGAGACTCTGCCCCATGTGGGCGGCGTCGTCACCCGGCTGGAGGACGAAAAGCTAAAAAATCTCATGCGTCTGCTGAACGCGGAGATCGAAAGCCGCCGCAACGCCTTCCTGGAGCTGGGCGTCAGCTCCTTCAACGCCTACCTGGAGGCAGGCAGGCGGGACAAGGCGCGGATCCTGCTGCTGATCGACAACCTGACCGCCCTGCGGGAGCTGTATTTCCAGGACGACGACGCCCTGCTGCCTCTCTGCCAGTCCGGTCTGACCTACGGCATCAGCGTGGTGGCGACGAACAGCCAGACCGCCGGCATCGGCTACAAGTACCTGGCGAACTTCGCCAACCGGATCGCCATGTTCTGCAACGACTCCGGCGAATACGCCAGCTTCTTCGAGCACTGCAGCCTGCGCATCCCGGATATCCACGGCCGCTGCATCGTGGAGCAGAGCAAGCGGCTCCTGCAGTGCCATACCTATCTGGCTTTCCCGGGGGAGCGGGAGGTGGACCGGGCGGAGGCCATCCGTTCCTGGGCCGCGCAGATCGGACGCAGAAGCAGCAGCCGTGCCCGCGCGATCCCCCAGGTACCGGAAAAGCTGCCCTCCCAGGCGCTCATCCGGGCCAGTGCCCCCGGTATGCGCAAGCGCGGCGGCTGTGTGGTGGGCCTGGATTACGAGACCGTCACCCCCGTGCTGCTGGAGCTGGATCGCCTGGGCGTGCTGGGCGTGGCCGGCGGAGACGGGATAGAGGCCCGCGGCCTGATCCGTCATTTGATCCGCACGGCGGAGACGGTCTTCCCCGAAAGCATGAGCTTTTATATCGTCGACGGCATCGGCCGCGGCCTGCTGGACTGCGGGAAGCGCCCTCTGGTCGCCGCCTATGAGTACCTGCCCGCCAAGGCGCCGGAACTGATCAAAACGGTGGAGGCGGAGCTTGCCCGGCGCTATGACGCGCTGATGCACGCCGATGCGGATCCGGCCCAGGAAAAGCTGCTGGTGCTGGTGCTGACCGGCAACGCCGCCATCGAGGCGGCCAGCGCCGACGCATCCGCCCTTGCCGCCTTCCGGAACATCGTGGGCAAGTTCAAGTCCCTAAAGGCCTGCGTGCTGCTGAACGAGTGCGACAACAGCCCCATCAACTACGCCGCGCCCGAGCTGCTGAAAAAGCTCAAGGAAGAGCAGAAGCTGATCTTCTTCGGCGATCTGGCCGCGCTGAAATTGTTTGATCTCCCCTATACTTCCATCAAGAAATTCAAGAAGCCCCTGGGGCGCAACGACGCTTATCTGATCCAGGGGAGCGACTGCGTGCGCATGAAGGTGCCGGAGGACGAGGCTTTCTCGGATTGAGTCCGGGCGTCGAAAGCAAGTCCGGATGCCCGACAGGGTATCCGGTGTGGATAGAGAAGGAGGAAAACGGTCTATGTTATCTGAAATTCTGGCCACCATCAGCCGGCTGGAAGGTATGCTCTCCTCAAAGAGGCAGGACAAACAACGGCTGGAACAGGACGCGGAGGAGCTGCGGGAAAGCAAGAACGGACTCAACGGTCTGCTCAACGCTCACGAAAGCCTGAACCAACGCCAGGCCCAGAGCTTCCAAAGCCCCATTTTTCAGCGGAACAACTTTATGCGCGGCTTCAGCAGCAGCATGATGGAGAATCTCGGGAAGAGCGGCGCCTGCTCAACGGAGCTCAGCTCCGCCGTTCAGGGCGCGAGCCAGGTTGAGATCCAGAAGGAAACGGAACTGGCCAGAGTGAAAGAAGAGATCAGAAGCCTCAATGCACAGCTTGACGCGGCCTATGTCCAGCGGGCGCAGGAAGCGGACGAATAAGAGGGAGGAAAGAAGATGCAGGACACGCTTGTTGTAGATGAGGAATTCACTGAATCTGCGTCGGCAACCATACAGATCAGTGCGAAGCTGGAGGAGCTGCTGACAAGCTACCTGGAGATCATGAATACGGCCTCCGCTGCGGGCACCATCGACGGCGAGTCCGCCGATGCGCTGCGTACCTATGTGGATTACGCAAAGCGGCTCCAGGGCGTTCTGGGACAGATCCAGATGTGTTATTCGGTAATTGCGCAGATGTTTGTGGACCGCTTGGACGTGGCCGACACCTATCTGTACTGAGAGGTAACATAGATGATACATATTGATACGGCTATTCTCGAGCAATGCATCGGACAGTTGGGTGAGCTGGAGTCGCTTGCGGTTTCGACGGAGATCCCTGTCCAGAACAGCCTTGGCACCTCGGCTGATGCGGCGCGCCAGGTCCACGAATTGCTCAATCAGCTTGCGACGCAGGATCTTCCGGCACTCTTCAGCAATTCGGCTCTCCTTCTGTCCGCCATCAAGACGGATTTTGAGCGGATGGACGTGCAGCTCGGCGAGTCCTATTGATCGGGGGTGCGGAGCAAATGAGACGTGACTTTACCCAGGAATACTACCTGGAGCTGTGCGACACCATACGCAGTCTGAAAAGCGAACAGCTCTGTTTCCTGACGGACTTCTTCGGCGACCTGATTCTGAAAATCAAGGCATGGCTGGAAAAACACGGGGTGTGCGACCCGACGGAGGATATTCGGGCCCACCATCGGGAACTGCTGGATCGGGAAAACACCACGCTGGAAAAGCTCGCCGCGATCTTTCAGGAGGTTTGGGCGACGGACAACGTGTTCGGCACGGGGGAGAGCTACTTCAACGGGACTGTCACAGCGCTGGCGTCCTACCAGAATTATGTCCGCACACTTTCCGGTATCGCCGCGGAGGCGAGCGTGGCCGTTCAGAGCGGCGGAAAATTGCAGGACTGCCTCTCCGAGAAAACCATCCGCATGGAGATGGATCCGCTTGACGCCTCGCTGAACGCCGATCTGAGTCCCATTGTGTTTGCGCTGAGCACTTTCATGGTGAACAATGACCCGTACTTCAAGACCGCCTATGTGGAATTCTTTGAGATCGGTCATCCGGAATATGCGGAGTTGATGGCGCAGGTCCTGTCCGATCCGGATCTGACGGATCAGGAGCGCAAGGACATCCGGTACTTGATCTATTCCGCGCCGGAGCCCTATCGGAGCATCTATCTGGAGCACGTGGACAGCTTTGTGGTGCATGTGGACGGCGACGTGGACGGCGCCTACTACTCGGGCTGGCTCAGAGAGATCTTCATCCGGGACACCGACAAATACTTTGCGGACGATCCCATGGCGCCCTACACCACCTTCTTCCATGAGAGCGGCCACGCCATCGACGACTTTGAAAACGAGAACGGCTACATGCTGACCACCCATTTCACCTACGAGGGACAGTCGCTGCATGATCTGGTGACGGGCGATGTGCGGAACTATGTGGAAGACTATATACGCAATGATCCCTATCTGAGCTCCCTCACCGAGGAGCAGCGTCAGACGGTACTGTGGGGGCTGAACCTGACCGACAATGCCGAGTTTGCTTACGGCGGCGGCACGGAGCTTTCGGATCCGGTGCTGGAGGCCGCGCGCCAGGCGGTGATCAACCACATGAAAACAGATCTGGCCGGATACGAGAACGGCGCCGCCTCGGACGTCTACGGCGGCGTGACCAACAACGCCATCTACGGCAACTGGGGCCACTGGACAGATACTTACTGGTACAACGGGAACAGCGCCACGGGCTCCCAGGAGATCGAGCTCTGGGCGGAGTTCTTTGGAGCAAAAATGACCGGCGATGAGGCCACACTGGCTTCCATCCGGGCGCATTTCCCCAGGGCCTATGACGCGATGGAGGCCATGGCTCTGGAAATGGCTTCGAATTGAATGAACAGGAGGCGGAATACATGGAATTGACAAAAGAGTACGTGATCGCCCACTCCAAATTGACGGAGGCGGACTTTGAGGGCGTGGATTTTAAGGACTTCGTGACGCGCTTCGCGCTGACGCCCGAGCGGCTGGAGCAGTATGAGCCCACGATGCTGCTGGGCCTGTACAGGAACATGCTCAAGCGGGAGCCGACGGTGGATTACACCGGCCTGTACCGGTTGGCGCAGGGCAAGCTTGACGAGAAGGATCTCAAGGCTGTGGAGACACTGATCTGGGAGTTCCATTCGGGCAGCTACAACAGCGCTATGGTCATCGACGGCAAGGGCGGCGCGGTCTACTACGGGCAGGGCTGCTTCCTGAACGCCTGCGGTGAAAGCAAGCGGGTGGCGGACTTTGGCAGGGAAGACGCCGCGTTCCTGGAAAAGGCTCTGCGGGAGAGCGGGATCTGCACATGGGAAGAAGAGTACAACGGCACGGACGAGGGGACCACGGGCAGCTTCGGCTGGGCGATTGGGATCCGGCTGCAGGATGGACGCTGTGTGCGTTACAGCGGCCATGGCGTGCGCAATTCCGGCACGCCCGAAACCATGCGCCCGCTGCTGAAGGCGCTGATCGGGCGCTTTACGGGAAAGTAAGCTGCGGCGGATCGAGCAAAAAGGAAAAGACGCGTTTCAAACGAAACGCGTCTTTTCCTTTTGCTTTTTGGAGATCAATCAGGCCCTGAACTGACTGGCGATGCTGGCGTCGGTCTCTTCGACGATCCGGGCGGTGGCGTCCAGCGCGGTGGCGATCTCGCGGATCAGCTCCTCAGCCTTCATGAAGCCGGGCTTCAGCTCGGCATAACGGCTGGCGTAGCTCTGGCTGGCCTCGCCTTCCCATTCGCCCTGGAGAGCGGACAGCAGGGAGTCCATCCGGGCGATAACTTCATTGACCTTCTCGGCCTCGGTGCGGTACTCGTTGGCTCTGCCGCGCATCTGTTCAGGGGTAATTCTGATTTGTCCTGCCATGTTTGTTTCCTCCTGTTTTATATTAATTGGATTGTGCGCAAATAAAGTGCCTGGGTACGGGGCGGGCTTACGCCTGCCACTTTTCCGCGCTGCCACGCTCCAGATCCGGGTTGGCCCGGAGGTAGGCGCGGATGGTGTCCTGGATGTTGTCGTCGTCCACATCGCGGTAGCCCTCGAAGACGACACGGTTGATGTTCTCCGCGTTGAAGTAGGCCATCTGATCTCCGGTCAGGCCCTCGGGATAGAGCACGCCGCCATAGTCGAAGAAGAAGGTCTTGCCTCCGTTGCGGACCTGGATGGCTCTGGCAATGATGAGCAGCTTCTGCGTGGCTCCCTGCAGGAGCACCACGCTGCCAAGGGGAAGGAAGGAAGTAATGTCTCTATCCATAGTGCAAGAATCCTCCGGTTTGGTTTGTTGAATTGTAAAGACCTCTCCGTTGAACCGCCTGATGAAATAATCGTTCAATTTTATTCCGGCTGGCGATAAGGTTTGGTTTTCAGAGTCAAATAGAATGATATCATCACTTGAGTTTACAAGAGCATACTCGCCGTCATCAAGATTTTCGATTGCATAGAAAGGCTTGGTGTCAACAAAGTACTTATGGAGATAAGCCGTCTGAGAGAGAAGATCTGATTTGAAGAGTTGACGTGAATTCACTCCATAGAACTCAATTTCATTTTTACCAAGATAACCGTAGGACAAAAGATAATTCTTAAGCTGGGAGCCAATCGGAATGCCAAATGAAGAGACAATTTCTGATAGCTGTGTTTCGGTAATCAGGTTTTTTGTGCTCTCAAAGGAGACGGTTTTAAGATAATTAGACAACTCCATGCTTACATCCCTCCCGTTGATCTTGTTTTCCAGTAATTCATTCGCTCCCGCTGATATTGATACTTCAGATCGGCATTGTTTCTCCAACTGTTTTCTGTCTTTGGATGAAGAATGGAGTGGTTACCATCTCCGTGCTCAGAGTTTTCGCATAATTCAGCAAACGGCCCGTCATAATCCTGTCCCATATGATGAAGCTCAATCCGTTCTCCTGTTTTTGCGTCGTATGGGGAACGACCGCTTGCCATCAGTTCTCTGTTGGTCAATCCGGTTTTCTCATCGACATAGTCATAATCGATATCCTTCATCAGAGCACTACGACCGTTTACCTCGCCTTCTGTAAGCTCAGCTTTTTTATATATGTCATACTGCTCGCCGGAATCGACATGTTCAACGACATCATCAGACCAACCAGTTTCATCCTGATAGCGCTGTTTTTCGGCGTCAAGCTTGAACTCCGGATCCTTCGCGGAGCGGAGGCCGCCGGTCACCCCGCCGATGGCTGCGTCGAAGACGATGCTTTTCAGGTTGAAAGCGTCGTGGAGAGCAGCGTCCCAATCGCCGCCGCTGGTGATCAGGGTTCCGGCGCCGCGGGTCACGATTCCGGAGCTGACCTGGCTGATGGAGCCGATGGTCGCGCCGGCGCCCACGCGGACAAAGGTGTTGGTGGAGTTCAGCAGCGCACTGCCCGCGGCCGTGGAGCTCAGCCCGGAGGTGACCGCCTGACTGACCCCCGCCCCCAGGTAGCCTGTGACAAAGCCGGTGGCGCCGCCGATGGCCGCGCTCTTGAAGACGGAGCCCCAGTCGTATTTGCCGGCGTTCTCCCGAAGGCTGCCGTGCTCCACATACTGATCCGCCAAGGCGTGTCCGCCGGCCATCACCGTACCGCTGACGGCGGATACGGCGCCCACCACCAGGGGAGTAGCCGTGCCGCCGGAGCCGACGATGATGGCGATGGCGGCGATGGAGCCGAGAACACAGGCGCCGGTGAGCAGCCATTTTTGCTTCTCTGCCGTTTTTTTTCGCGCCTCGTACTCCGCCTGGAGCTGGGCGATGCGCTCGTTCTCCGCCTCGATGGCCGCCTCGATGGCGGGGCCCTTTTCGCTCATCTCCTTCTCAATGGCCAGGTGGGACTCATAGAGCGCCAGGAAGGAAGCGGAGGACGCCAGCATTTCCGGGACAAAGCTGCTCTTGTATGAGCGGGACTGCCCGCGGCATTCCTGAATGAAGGTGCGCAGATTCTGGATCAGCTTCTCGGTGTTGGTGAAGTCCGAGGCCAGGTGCCTTTCCTCCAGCGCATGGATGTTCTCGTTCAGCGTACTCAGATAGTCTACTGCGGCCTTATGGGCGGAGTCCACAGAGGTGACGTCCCGATAGGAAACGGTAAAGATATCCCGGATCGGGGCAAGCGCAAAACTAAGACGATCGTCCAACACCAAGGCGGCGTCTTTCTGCGTCTGAACTTGCTCCTCCAGCTTGGTAAGCTCTGCGCAGTCGATGTAGGCGTGTATGTTGGAATCGATCGTATCGCGGTAATCCTGGAAATAGAGCATCTCGTTGCTGCAGTGGGTCGAGATCAGCTCGCCCAGCAGAGCGGTGATGACATTGTGAACGTTGGAGAGATAGTCGCGGATATTGTCAGCGCCCTTGCCCGTCATATGGGGGCTTCCGATCAGCTCGCCCATGCTGTCGGAGAAGGTCTTGAGCGCCTCCTGGAACTGCCCGGACTGATTGCAAAGCTGAATATTCAGATCGCCCAGCGCGTCAAAATCAACTAGAAAACTCAAAGGGAACTCCTTTCCGTCCGGCGCTCAGGAGCGCGCCAACGAGGAATCGACTTCCTGGACATGTGCGATCATGGTATCAAGGTCGCCCGTATCCTTCCGGATCAGGGCCTGGTATTCCCGGAGCAGAGAGCAGATCTCCCGGTGCTGCTCGGCGTAGCGCGCGGCGGTGGAAAGGGGTGATTCGGGGAGCTGCGCGCTGGAAGCGTCCAGCTTGCCGCCGCAGGAGCGCACGTTTGCCACAGCGGAGGAAAGCTGCGCGTTCAGTTTGAATTCCGCCACTGGACTCACCTCTCAGTTGAAATAGTTTTCGATCTTGTTTGCCAGGGAATTCAGAATAGCGCCCAGACGTCCCAGCAAGCCGCGTTCTTGCAGCTTCTGGTTTTCGATTTCCGTGATGCGGTTGTTGATGCTGTCCAGCACGAAATCCAGCGTGTGCAGATAGTAGTCGTTGTTTTCAAACGTTACGCCCAGCATCTTGGAATGGAAGGTCTGGGAGGTGTTGCCCTTCCAGGAGCTCTTTCTGCCGTAGATGTCGTCGTCCGCTTTTTTGACCTTCTCGTATTCGGATTTGATGGTGCTGATCTCGGTTTTTACCGGGCGCAGACGACCCAGCAGATAGTCGCATTCTCCGATCCGACTCTCGCAGGCTCCATAATCGGAGCGGGTCTGAGACTGCTCCTCCAGCAGGGCGTCGTATTCAGGATCGCTGCTCATATGCCGTTCTCCATTTCCTGCGGCCCCGCGCTCTGATCCGCGCGCAGGCCGGTTTTTTGATCATCCTTACTTTTTCGCGGGCTGGAAATGCTCGGCCAGGGCGTTCAGCAGGGGCTCCACGGTCTCGGGGCTTCCCGAATCGCGCACGCCGCTGCCGCTGTAGCGGACGCAGCGCCCGTCCTCCAGTCGGATCCCGACGGCCCATTCATAGAGGCCCGTGGTGCCCTCGCTGCTGCCTTTATACTCGTTCTCCCAGCCGGTGATCCCGCTCTCCTCCAGGGCACGGGTCAAAAAGGCCGCGTCCTCCTCGGTGAAGTCGGCGATCCGCATGCTCTCGCCAACGGCGTCCAGGAAGCAGCCCTGCCCGTAATAGACGGCGCCGGTCTCCCGGTCGATCACCATGCAGCGGTTTTCATTTCCCTTGTGAAGCTCCCAGACCAGCAGGACGACATGCTCCAGCTCCTCCCGGGAGAGCGTCCCCTCCGCCTCGGCGTACAGGGCGCTGTAGTCCACGGTGGGCTCCTGCGCCATCGCCTGCTTGTAAAGACCCAGCAGCATGGCCGGATCATATTCCTCCAGCCGCTCCGGGGTGAGCTCAAAATAGGCGACAAAGGCGTCAAAATCCACACCCTCGAAGTCCGCCTCGGTAAGCTCGCTGTTGGCGATCACATATTCCTTGGTCAGCGCAGCCGTCGGATCTGACGGATCCGGGGGGCTCGCGGTCTCCTGCGGCGCGTCCTGTCCTCCCGCAGCGGGCTCCGCGGCCGCGGGCTCTCTCTGGTTACCGGACTCCACAAGGAAGAGAACGATCCCCGCCGTGAGGATCAGCGCCAGGCAGATGATGAGGATGGTACGCAGTTTCAAAGCCAAGCCCTCCTTAGTTCGCAGCCATTTGCTGCGCCATGGCTTCCATCGCTTCGTAGGCTTTGGGGAAATGCGCGCGGATGGAGGCCAGTTCTTTCTCGTCATGGGTCATTTTTGCGGCGAAGAATTCCGCCCAGAGTTCATGCTCCTGGTGGCCCGTCGGGGTAGTGCCGTAATACCAGTAGGTGTTCGAGGGATGACCCCAGGTGCTACGCAGGACATTGTTGGTAACGCCGCCATAGACGTCGGAAACCGCCGAATTGTCGTGCCCGTACAGATCGCTGCTCATATGACGGATCACAGCCTGCCGCGCGGCTTCCAGCACCGGGTCGGAAAGCGCCGTACCGGGCTGATAAGCAAAGCTGGCGTCGTCGGTGAGGTTCAGCCCTCGCAGAACCTGATAGCGCTGTTCCTCCGTAAGAGAGCCCAGGTAGGGGTCGTTGCGCATGTAGTCTTCAACGTAATTCCGAACGTCCGCGGTGAGCAGATCGTGCAGCGACTGGCCCTCGTAACGAAACTCCTCCGACATTACGCCGCCGCATTCAAAGTCGTCGACGGCGTGGCCGCATTCGTGGAAAAAGCAGTTATACGCGGAACGGAGATCCAGCCGGAGGTTGCCGTCTTCATCCTCAATGAAGATCTCCTCCAGACCGGGCATATAGTAGGCGCCGTTCACGTCGCTGTCCACGTGGATCACAAAGCGGCTCAGATGTTCCAGATAAATGCTCCGGTAGGGCTCCGGCGCGGAGTATATGATGAAACGGATATCCAGCCGCTCCGCCTCAGACAAATCCGGATCGGAAAGGACCCGGTCCAGCAGAGCGGCCTCCTCCGGGTGGAGCGCCTCATAAAGCTGGACGTAGTTCCGCTTGCTGTCGTAGGAGATGGCGGGAAAGCTCTCCGAGGTGTATTCCACCTCGTACAAGCTGATGTTATCCTCATAATAGTCCCGCTGATCCGTGGCCACGTGCACCAGAAAAGGGGTGAAGCAGGAGGCCAGGCTCCCTCCGTAGGCAACCACAGATTCCGTGCGGGCGCAGAGACCGGAGAGATGGATCATCCGCTCCCGCAGCTGCGCCGTCTTCTCCAGCGGAGCATAGAAGCCGGATTCTCCGGCATAACGGTTGTCCAAGTCGGAGACATCCTCAAAGATGCGATCCAGCTCCTCCAAGGTGGTGTTCTCCATGTCCAGCACTTCTTTGTGGTATGCATTGATATCGCTCATGGTGTCGAAGATGCCGTGCTTGCCCAGAGCGTGCTTGATGCGCAGAAAGATATCGCCCAGAAAGTCCGTGATAAAGCAGAACTCCTCTTGCTGGATCTGCTCGATCAGGCGTACCAGCTCGGCGTAGGCTTCAATGGAAAAATCGCGCTTCATGGCCCTAACCTCCCTGCTCGAAGGACTGCGCCGCCTGCTGATCAGCACGCCGATAGCTGGCGGAAATCGCGGCCAGAAGACGATTGGACAGGTCGATCAGCTCCGGCAGATCGATGGCGGCAAGGGCGAGCAGCTGCGAAAAGAGCTGCTTTTCCTGGTCTGCGGCTTTGCCGCAGCTGAGCACCAGCTTTTCGGTGACGGGACTGAGCGTGACGCGCAGGGAACCGAGACGGGCCATGCAGGAGTCCAGTTGATCCAGATTGACATCTATCATTTCGCTGCGCCCCTCTCAGTACAGGAACTGATCCGCTGCGTCCATTTCGACCAGGAAGCTCTGTACGGCGGAAGTGTTCTTCGTTTTCACATCCTCGATCATCTGCTGCATCTCGTTTGCGACGGACACGAAGGCGGCCATGGCCTCCGAAACATTGCCGGAGATGGTGCCCAAGGTCGAGGCGTCCGACATGATGGAGAGATAATCGGCGACGACGTTGCCCAACTCCGTGCAGAGCTGAGAAATGCCGTTGCTGTGGTCGGTGAATTCTTCGTCGACGACGATAACGTCATGCATAATCTGTGCCACCTCCCGCGGCGAGCGCGATTTCTTCCTCCCGAATCTGGGCGCCCAGAGCATCAAGCTGGGATCGCAGACCGCAGAGCGCTGCCTCGTTGTCGGACATCTCCTGCTCGATGCGGAAAAGCTTGCCGTTCAACTCGTCCTCCGAATGGATGATAGAGGCGGAGCGGGCTTGACCGGAGGAAAGCGTTTCCTCCAGGCGGCTTCGCAGCATCTGCGCGGCGTGGCTGGAACTGAGTGCGGAGTTGGAAAAGGAACGCTGCTGCCGGGCGAAAAGAGCCTGCTGCGCGTCTGCGACAGAGCCCAGGTCGTGCAGGGCAGAAGAAAGCTCCCCACTGTCCGAACGCAGCTGTGAGTTGCGCGCAAGGAGCTGCTGCACCTGCCATTCCAGGCTGCGCATCCAGGAATAGAGTTCCGATAGCATGACCCGCGCCCCCCCGATCGGACGCTGCCCGACCAAATGGCTGGCAGACGATCCAATAGTATTATCGGAAACAGTATACCAAAGCCCCCTAGCATTTGCAACACAGATTCGGGGTTTTTCAAGAAAACTAGGCCTTGCCGGAGGAGAACGGAAAGCGCTGCGCAAACCGGGCCGCGAAAAAGCCGGCTCTCCGCTCCGGGCCGCTTTTCCGGCCGCGCTGTTTTTTGCAGATCGGCCTCTTTCTTTCACTGATTCATTAAAATGCTGTTGATTCGGTCAGGACTATTTGATACAATTGGCTTAACGAGTGAAACGCGGCAAACGGAGCGGGGACAGAGGATCTCTCATGCGGCTTGGGGGGATCCGGGGAAAGAGAGTGAAACGTCGATTCTACGAGGAGGAATGCAAATTGGACAAGCAATACGACATCATCGTCATCGGCGCAGGAAATGGCGGGCTGTCGGCGGCGGCATCCGCATGCAAAAGGGGATATAAAACCCTGCTGATTGAGCAGCACAACCTGCCGGGCGGCTTTGCCACGAGCTTTCGGCGCGGTCGATTTGAGTTTGAGCCCGCGCTGCACGAGCTGTGCGACATCGGCGAGCCGGGGGCCAGAGAGGAAGTAGGCGCCCTGATCGACTCCTACGGGGCGAAAGTGGACTGGGTCAGGCTCCCGGAGGCATACCGCCTGATCATCTTTGGCGAGGGAGAGGAAAAGATTGACGCCGTGATGCCCTTCGGGAAACAGGCGTTCATCGATAAAATGGAGCAGTACGTGCCCGGCAGCCGGGAGTCCATGGAAAAGTTCTTCTATCTGGCGGACTGCATCATGGCCGCAAACGCCGCCGTGGCCGCAGCCGGCGGAAAAGCGGATCCAAAGGTCATGATGAAGGAGCATCCGGACTTCCTCAAGTGCGCGAACTATCCCACGGCGGTGGTGTTCCGCAAGCTGAAGATGCCTCTCAAAGCCCAGAAGATTCTCTCGGCTTACTGGTGCTACATGGGCGTCAACATGGAAGATCTGGAATTTGGCTTTTACGCGGCCCTGGTGCACAAGTACATCGTCAACGCCGCGTATATCCCCCGGTACCGCTCCCATGAGCTTTCCGTCGCGATGGACAAGACGATCCGGGAGCACGGCGGGACGATCCTGTACAACACGCTTGCCACGAAGATCTTGATGGACAACGGCGCCCCTGCCGGCGTGGAGACCACGCACGGCCCCTTCTATGCCCGCCATATCATTCCGGATATCTCTCCCAACGCGGTTTTCGGCGAGATGATGAACGGCGGCGAGGGCCTGCCGGAAGACCATATCCGCGCCGTCAACGCCCGCAAGATCGGCGGGCGGGGCTATTGCTGCTACGTGGGTCTCAACAGGACCGCCGAAGAGCTGGGCGTCGATGCGTACAGCTACTTCATCAGCGAACTGTCAGATACCGTGAAGGAGCAGGAGCTGGCAGGCACCTTCCGGGAGCATCCGATGCAGGCGACGATCTGCCTCAACCACGCCATCCCCGACTGCTCGCCTCCGGGAACCTGCATCATGAGCTTTACCACCTTCTTTATGAAGGATATCTGGTCTGATGTGACCGAAAAGGAGTACACCGCGAAGAAGCGGGAAGTCGCCGTCAAGCTGATCCGCGATTTTGAAAAGGCAACGGGCACCAGCATCACGCCATACATCGAAGAGATCGAGATCGCTTCGCCGGCGACGCTGGCACGTTACGCCCTGGTCCCGCAGGGCGCGATGTACGCCTACTCCTGCGGCGAAGGCGACGGCCTGATGGCCCGCCTGCAGATGCTGGATGAGGATCAGCGCGTGAAAAACATCCGCTTTGCCAGCGGATACGGCCCGCGTCTTTATGGCTACAGCTCCACCTACATGGGCGGGGATATGGCCGTGAAGCTGACAATGGCGGATATGAAGGAGGAGCACTATGAAAAAGTTTAATTTTCATGTTAAACCGATCGGCCTCCTTGATATGCTCCACTTCAAGCAAATGGTCCCCAGGAGACGGGCGATTTTGCGAAGCGGCTCTCTGGAGCCCATCACGGCCGTATACGGCGTGAACCGCCTGGCCCGCTCTCTGCACCCGAAGCAGCAAAAGGCCGTCGTCAGGGAGATCATTCCCCGCAAGGACGCCAACACGTATATCCTGAAGGCGGACAAGCTGGCCTATTTCCGGGCCGGACAGTATGTGTCGGTCAAGCTGCAGATCGGCGGCTCCGTCACGGCGAGGCCCTATACCCTGGCGGCCTCTCCCGCGCTGGCCCTGAAGGGAGAGTACCAGATCACGGTGAAAAAGGCCCAGGAGGGGTTCGTGTCCGACTATATCCTCAAAAATTGGGAAGTGGGAACCGAAGTCACGCTCTCCGGGCCGGAGGGACCCTTCAGCTACGAGCCTCTCCGGGACGAAGGCGAAGTCGTGGGGCTTGCAGGGGGCAGCGGCATCACGCCGTTCATGGCCATGGCCAACGCGATCCTGGATGGGACGGAGGATTTCCGGCTGACGCTCCTGTACGGCAGCAGGAAAAGGGAGGACATCCTGTATGCGGAGGAACTGGAGAAGATCTGCGCCGCGACGGATAAGGTCAAGGTGATCCATGTCCTGAGCGAGGAGCGGGCGGAGGACTGTGAGTACGGCTTCATCGGGGCGGATCTCATCCGGAAATACGCGCCTGAGACCTATACGCTCTATATCTGCGGCCCGAGAGCCATGCATGATTTCCTGGCAGGAGAACTGCCCAAGCTCGGCCTGGATCAAAAGCATATCCGGCGCGAATTTGTCCCGGCTCCCGGCTCGCCGGCATACTTCGAAGACTACCCAGGCGATCCCGCGGAGCAGTTTACACTTACACTGCATCTCCTCGGAGAAGAAAAGCAGATCCCGCTGCGGGCGGATGAGCCTGTGCTGACGGCCATCGAGCGCGCGGGGATCGCCGCCCCCTCCCGCTGCAGAAGCGGCGAATGCGGCTGGTGCCGCTCCCGGCTGATCCGCGGCCGGGTATTCATTCCGGCGTCTATGGACGGCCGTCGCCTTGCCGACTACGAGGCGGGGTACATCCATCCCTGCAGCACCTGGGCGCTCTCCGATCTTGAGCTGGAGATCTTCCCGGAGTAAAGAAGGACGCCGGGCTTCCTCAAGACGGGAATCCGCGCATTCGCGGCTGCGGGGATCGGCCGGATCGCCGTCCCGGTTCCCTGCAGAAGCGAAAGCGTGTTCATACCGAAGGATCCAAATAAAAATACAGAAGGAGAGAGACAAATGAACAAAACCGAACTGATCAAAAAAATCGCCGCGGAAAACGAACTCACCCAGAAGCAGGCGGCCGCCGTTGTGGACGGTGTTTTCAACGCCATCATGGATTCCCTTGCCGCCCGCGAGCCAGTTAGCCTTTTCGGCTTCGGCAACTTCTCCTGCAAGCACCGCGACGCCCGCCAGGGCCGCAATCCCGCAAACGGAGAGACGATCGAGATCGCTGCGAGCAACACGCCCGTCTTCAGACCCGCAAAGGTTTTCAAGGACAAAGTGAACTGAACCTGCGGAATATGCAAACGCGCCCGGCAGAAGCCGGGCGTGTTTGCTTTGGGGCTTTCGTTTCTTAAAAAAACTGAAGATGCTTGTGCTTTTCCGGTACAGAGACTATCATGATGATCGGATGGCGCAACGCCAGAAAGCGCGGCAAAAGAGCCCCGCTCTTTTGCCCTATCATCATTATTATAATCACAGAAAAACTGCAGAAGGAGGATAACATGAAAAAGAGACTGTTTGTAAAAAGGAGTCCTTTGGGACGGAACCATTCTGCCGCGAAAGCAGCGCTGCTCGTCCTGGTGCTGCTGATGGCGCTGCTCAGCGGCTGCGCCGGGAGCGCCGGAGCATCAAAAACGGAAGAGCCTGAGGAGACCGACAACGCAGCGGGCCAGAATGAGCCTGCGGAAGGAGCCGCGCCCGGAGCCGAATCCGGAAGAGAGAACGGCGAGCGTTTCGAAGAGGTGATTTCCCTCGAAGGGATGGAGGAGATAGTCAGATACGAGCATATCCGCAACGACAGGCTCGGATTCGAGATGGATTACGACTATGAGCGTTTCGAACGGTACAGCGGTGCGGATCGCGAATGCTTCGTCTCGGTTTATGACGATCCCGAGAATCCTGAAAACTATCTCGAGGTGTCGTTCCGCGCACAAGACGCCGAAACCGTCGCCGCGGCTGTCAGTGAGGCGCTTTCCGCGGATTACGAGATCGGCAGGGATGATGCGTTCCCGCTGAAGCGCGCGGGCAGCTGCATCCGCATCGACGCGTCCAACGTCAAAGGGAATACGGGAACGCCGGATCTGCTTCAGATGGTATACATCATCCCGGCTGCCGACGGCTGCCGCGTGGCCACGGCCCATTATTCCTTTGAGAGCGCCGAGGGGTTCGGCAGGCGCTTCCATTACATGATGGAAAGCTTCTCGCCTGTTGCCCGCCAGGGAGAGATCCGGATCACGGACGACCAGGCGCTTGCCGCGATCCAAAATTATTGCCGCCTCAACAATCCGGATCTGGAAAAGGTCGAGAATGCCGGAGAGTATCAGGTTTATTGGGAAATTGTCTCCAGTGACGCGAAAGAGATCGTGGTTTTGTTCCGATCCTATACGGGAGCGCAGATTCGCTATTATATTGATCCGGTCTCGGGGGATACGACCGTTACGGAGTTTGTTCCCGGGATCTCCTCCGCGGAAGAGCGGACGGATGAGAGCCTCAACGTGTGGGAATATATAGGATGAAAACGGCGCGGCGAAAAGCTGTTTGGCTTTTCGCCGGCAGATAGTCATGATGAAGAGAGCCGGGAAATGCAGGCCGGAAACTTTTGTCGCCCGAAGGGCAAAAATAGGCGGAAGCGATTTGACATTTTCTTGACATTGCGTTAAAATAAAGATTGGCCTTTGGCCGATCATTCTTAACCAAATGAGGTGTGAGATGTATAAAGTTGTCACCAAGCGTTTTCTGAACGACGCGAAGACGATCTGCCTCTTTGAGATCGAGGCTCCCTTCATCGCGCGCCACGCCCGGGCAGGCCAGTTCGTGATCTTCCGTCTGGACGAGCAGGGCGAGCGCGTCCCCGTGTCTGTGGCCGGATACGACCGGCAGAAGGGCACTGTCACCGTGATGGTGCAGGCCGCCGGCCGCACCACCAAGATGCTCCATACCGTGGAGCAGGGCGACTATATTTCCGATATCGCCGGCCCTCTGGGCAAGGCCACCGAGATGGAAGGCCTGAAGAAGGTCTGCGTGGTCGGCGGCGGCGTGGGCTGCGCCATTGCCTACCCCATCGCCAAGGAGATGCACGAGCGCGGCATCGAGGTCACCTTCATCGCCGGCTTCCGCAGCGCGGACATTGTGATCCTGAAGGACGAGCTGAAGGAAGTGTCCGACAAGCTCATCATCTGCACCGACGACGGCACCTATGGCCGCAAGGGCTTCACCACCGTGTTCCTCAAGCAGGAGATCGAGGCGAACATCGCTTGGAACCAGCCTCAGTTCGACCGGGTCATCGCCATCGGGCCGGATATCATGATGAAATTCCTGGCCGATGTGACCCGCCCCTACGGCATCAGCACCATCATCTCCCTGGACCCCATTATGGTGGACGGCACCGGTATGTGCGGCTGCTGCCGCGTGATCGTGGGCGGCGAGACCAAGTTCGCCTGCGTGGACGGGCCGGACTTTGATGCGCACCAGGTGGATTTTGATTCGCTCATCAAGCGCGCCGCCTTCTACAAGGACGAGCAGGACGAGGCGGCCAAACACATCTGCCGCATGACGGGAGGAAAGAGAAATGGCTGAACTGAATGAGAAACAGACCTTGACCGGTACCGCCACGAAGGACGAAGCCCGTCTCGTGGAGGAAATGATCGGCATTGACGAAAACGGCAACATCGACCTTACCAAGCTGCAGCAGCGTCTGCCCGATCTGAAGCGCATCCTGACCAACGTCATCGTCAAGGAGAAGCTCCTCAAGCACCCCATGCCGGAGCAGGACCCCGAGGTCCGCAGCCACAATTTTGAAGAGGTGGCGATGGGCTACGACGCCGAGACCGCCATCGCCGAGGCAAAGCGCTGCCTCAACTGCAAGAAGCCCATGTGCCGCGCCGGCTGCCCGGTCTCCGTGCGCATCCCCGAGTTCATCGCCAAGGTGGCCGAGGGCGACTTCGACGCCGCCTATGAGATCATCACCTCCACCAACGCCCTGCCCGCCGTCTGCGGCCGCGTCTGCCCCCAGGAGCGGCAGTGCGAGAGCCGCTGCGTCCGCGGCGTGAGAGGCGAGAGCGTGGCCATCGGCCGTCTGGAGCGCTTCGTGGCCGACTACCATATGGCCAAGCAGGACAAGCCCCCCGTGGAGGTTCCGCCCAGCAACGGCCACAAGGTCGCCGTCATCGGCTCCGGCCCGGCGGGCCTGACCTGCGCCGGCGACGTGCGCAAGATGGGCTATGATGTGACCATCTTCGAGGCCTTCCACAAGTCCGGCGGCGTGCTGGTCTACGGCATCCCCCAGTTCCGTCTGCCCAAGGAGATCGTGGCCGCCGAGATCGAGAATTTGAAGGCCATCGGCGTGAAGATCGAGAACAACGTCATCGTCGGCAAGTCCATCACCATCGACGAGCTGTTCGAGGAGGGCTACGAGGCCGTGTTCATCGGCTCCGGCGCCGGCCTGCCCCAGTTCCTTCACATCCCCGGCGAGAACCTGATGGGCGTCTACTCCGCCAACGAGCTGCTGACCCGCACCAACCTGATGAAGGCCTACCGGGACGATTACGACACGCCCATCAAGCGCTTCAACAAGGTGGCCGTGGTCGGCGCCGGCAACGTGGCCATGGACGCGGCCCGCGTGGCCAAGCGCCTGGGCGCCAGCGAGGTGCACATCGTCTACCGCCGCAGCCGCACCGAGATGCCCGCCCGCCAGGAGGAGGTCGAGCATGCCGAGGCCGAGGGCATTGAGTTCAATCTGCTCAACAATCCCTGCGCCATCCTGGGCGACGAGAACGGCCACGTCATCGGCCTGGAGTGCGTGCCCCAGGAGCTGGGCGAGCCTGACGCCCGCGGCCGCCGCACCCCCATCCCCAAGGAGGACTCCAAGTGGGTCATGGACGTGGACACCGTCATCATCGCCATCGGCACCAGCCCCAACCCGCTGATCCGCTCCACCACCCCGGGTCTGACCACCACCCGTAAGGGCGGCATCGACGCGGACGAGATGGCCCATACCGAGAAGGTGGCCGTCTTCGCAGGCGGCGACGCGGTCACCGGCTCCGCCACGGTCATCCTGGCCATGGGCGCCGGCAAGAACGCCGCCTACTGGATCGACGAGTATATCCGGAGAATCAACGGGGAGCCCAAGGCCTGATCCGGAGGCCCCCGCCCCATCCTGACGATCCCATGAAAAAGCCGTGAAGGGCGCTGCCCTTCACGGCTTTTCGGTTTTCGGGCCCGGCCTCCGAGAACCTTGGAAGCCGCAGCGGGCCGGGCGTCAGAACGGCAGGCGGGAAACGGACGGGTTCGCACAGAGCCGATCCGTGCCGAAGAGGGCCGGGGCGCTTGCCTCCTCTTCCTCCTCCTGGATGTACAGCTCCGGGTAATGGCTCTCACAGAAGTAGATCTTGCCATAGTGCAGGTCGATAAAGGCGGAGTGGACTTTGCCCTGGATCTCATGGCCCTCGAAAACCACCTGCGGCTCCAGCAGCCGCTCGCCCTGCAGCACCCGCAGCGCCGCCTCCACACAGGGACGGCTGGGGATCAGGTAGTAGCGAAAGGCGGGCGTGTCCGCGCCCACGTATTGCCCGTACTGATAGATCACGCCCTCCAGCGTGTCCGGGAATTCCGGCGAGGCAACCCGGTTCAGCGCCACCTCTCCCACGCACATGCGCAGCTCCTCCGACAGCCAGGAGCTGCCGGCCTCCCACTGGATGAGCTTGGCCAGCAGAACCAGCTCGTCATAGTCGATGGGGCTCCGAGCTGCTCCGGCGTTCCAGCCCTCCGCGGCTTTCAGCCCCGCCTCCCGGTCGCCCTTGGCGGCCGCCTCCGTCATCAGCTCCAGCCAGTCCGGCTCCGGCTCCGGTTCCTCGGCTATGGCGCAGGTGTTGAGACTGAAGCCCATCAGCAGCGCGGTCAGCAACGAAAATAGCTTTTTCAAATAAATTCACCTCCCTCTGCGCCCAGTATACGCAGAAGGAGGTGTATTTTTTGTCGCAACGCGCGGGGATGCGCAGAAAATCCGGAGATGGAGGCGGAGCAGATGCGCCCTCAGCTACGCCGCGCGGAGACGGACATGGCGCGCAGCGGCTCCAGCCACTCCGCGGGGACGGCCAGGCTGCCGGTACCGCTGCCGATGGCGATTTTCGGCTTGTTCGTGCCGTGAAAATCGCTGCCGCCGGTGGGGGCCAGGCCGTATTCCTTGGCCAGACGGAGAAGATAGAGGCTCTGCTCCTCGCTGTAAAGGGAGTAGCGGCATTCCAGCCCCAGCAGACCGTGATCCATGCAGTGCTCGATGAGCTGCCGCAGGGCCGGCTCCTCCAGCCGATACTGGAAGGGGTGGGCCAGCACCGGCACGCCGCCGGCCTCCCGGATCACCTCCACCGAGCGCTCGATGGAGAGCATTTTGCGGGGCAGATAGTAGGGCTGCCCCTTCTCGATAAAGCGGTCGAAGGCGTCCTGTACGCTCTCGGCGCGGCCCAGATCCACCAGGACCTGGCCAAAGTTGGGCCGTCCGATCACCGGGCCGAAGCGCCGCTTCATTTCGTCGTAGTCCACGGGGATCCCGTCTGCGGCCATCCGCGCCGCCATTTTGCGGTTGCGGTCGTCGCGCTCCTCCACGATGTTTTTCAGCACGCGGGTCAGCACGGGGGATTCGGTGCGCAGGAAATAGCCCAGGATGTGGATGGTTTTGCCGTAGCGGCTGGAAAACTCCACGCCGGGGACGACCTCGATCCCCAGCTCCTGCCCGGCCGCCTGGGCCTCGGCGCAGCCGGATACCGTGTCGTGGTCGGTGACGGCGATGGCGGACAGCCCCAGCTCATGGGCGGCGCGGACGACCTCGGCGGGGCTTGCGGTCCCGTCCGAGGCGGTGGTGTGGATGTGCAGGTCGATAGTTTTCAATACAATAACACTTCCTTACAGGCTTCCCCCTCAGGGGAAGCTGTCGGCGAAGCCGACTGATGAGGGGCGTCGGTCGTCCGGAACGCTGTTTCGGGGCGCCTGTCGGCGGCGCTCTATGGCCCCCTTGCCTAAAGGGGGCTGTCGCCCGAGCTGCGGAAACTCCCGTTTCCTAAAACCTAAAACCTATCCGATCCTGCCGGCCATCTCGTCGTGGGCGGCTTTTTCCGCGGCGTCGTCCAGAGGACTGAGCTCCGCCCGGCCGTATTTCCGCTCCAGGGCGGTCAGCAGGATCGTATCGCAGAGCTCCGGATTCTTGGGCAGCAGGGGCCCGTGGCTGTAGGTGCCGAAGACGTTGCGCCAGCGCACGCCCTCGGTCTTGTCCTCGCCGTTGTTGCCGAAGCCCGCCAGTACCGTGCCGAGCGGCTTGACGCCCGGGCCCAGCCAGGTCTTGCCGCTGTGGTTCTCAAAGCCCACCACCAGGCTGCCGCCGGACTCGGGGCCGCAGCGGAACTTGTAGTTGCCGATCATGCGCTTTTTGCTGCCCACGGTGTAGAGATCCACCGCGCCGATAAAGTCGCAGCGCTGCCCGTCATAGGTCTCGTAATAGTGGCCCAGCATCTGATAGCCGCCGCAGATGGCGAGGAAGGGGACGCCGTCCTCCACGGCGGCGCGGATCTCCCGATCCTTGCCCCGGTGCAGATCCTCCAGCAGCACCTGCTGCTCGAAGTCCTGTCCGCCGCCGATGAACACCAGGTCGAAGCCGGCCAGGCTCGCGCCCGAGCCGATGGGAAGCTTGACGACGCTGCTCTCGATCCCGCGCCAGCGCAGGCGCTGCGACAGGCACAGGACGTTCCCCCGGTCGCCGTAGAGGTTCAGCACGTCCGGATACAGATGACAGATCTTCAGTTCCATGCTCCGTCCCTCACTTTTCCCAGAATTCCGCGCCGCCGATGCGATGCACCACCGCCTGCCGCAGCTCCAGCATGGCGGTGTAGGTGGGCATCAGGAAGACCGGCAGCTCCTGCTGCGCGGCCCAGTCCACCAGGCGGGCGTAGTCCCGCTCCACGCGGATGCGCGCGTCCGGGATGCCCGCGTACTTCAGGCGCACCCGCAGATCCTGGGCCCGGTCGCCGGAGACCAGCACCTGCCTCAGCCGCCCGCCCAGGGTGGCCAGGTTCTCAAAGTCCGCGTCCCAGATCCAGGAGATATCCGTGCCGTCGGCGGCCCGGTCGTTGAGACAGACGGCCAGGACGAAGGGCTCCTTCACGTTCTGCAGGAACTCCAGCACCTGGCTGCAGCCGGCGGGATTCTTCACCAGCATCATCTTGGCGCCCCGCTTGCCCAGGTCGAACTGCTCCATGCGCCCAAAGCCGCAGGAGAAGCTCCCCAGCGCGTCCAGCGCGGTCTCCGCGGGGATGCCCATGGCGGTGACGGCGGCCACGGCGCCCACGGCGTTGTAGAGATTGTACACGGCGGGCAGATTCACCTGCGCCAGATGCTTCTCCCCCCGGAGAGAAAGCACGGCGCTGCTGCCGTCCAGCCGCTGCTCCGGGACCTGGGTCACGGCCACGTCCGCCGGATGCCGCCGATAGCCGCAGGCCGGGCAGCGGAAGCCGCCCAGATGTCCGAAGGTCACATAGTCGTAAGTATAGGCGGTCTTGCAGCGGAGGCAGTGGGTGGCGTCGGAGATCTCCGGCGCGGGGCGGGAGGGCAGAGCCCCTTGCTCGATGCCGAACCAGATCACCTTGTTCGGCAGCTCTCCCGCCAGGGAGGCGGTGAGGGAGCAGTCCGCGTTCAGGCAGAGCAGGGCCTCCGGCGCGCCCTGGATGGCGGCGCGGATGTTCTCCAGGGTGTGCGTCACCTCGCCGTAGCGATCCAACTGATCCCGGAAGAGGTTGGTGACCAGGATGACCCGGGGCCGGATCTGCCCGAAGACCGTGCGGGCGGCGGCCTCGTCACACTCCAGGATGGCGTAGTCCTTTTTGGGCTTCCCGGTGAGAGTGGCGTTCATCACCAGCTCCGTGGTGAGGCCGCTGGCCAGGTTCGCGCCGGAGCGGTTGGCCAGATAGGACAGGCCCTGCCGGGAGAAGGCCTCCTCGATCATGCGGGCGCTGGTGGTTTTGCCGTTGGTGCCGGTGACGGCGACGATCTTCAGATCCTTTGCCAGCAGCGCCAGCAGCCCCGGACAGACCCGCAGGGCCCAGCGCCCGGGCATGGCGGTGCCGCCCCGGTGCAGCAGGCGAGAGAGCCCCCGCAGCAGGCGGCACAGCAAAATGGCAAAAAAAGCGCGTATCTTCATATCTCAGAGTCCTTTCCGAGAAAAAGGGTATTGCTATCTATGCAGCTTCGCAAGGCAGTATACCATATCTTTTTCTGCTGCGCAATCGCTTCCGCTCCGGGGAAAAGAGACAAAATAGAAAGCGGAGCGTTTTCGGCCGCTCCGCTCGCTATAAAATGAGGACAAAATGAAAAAGATGAAAACTGTTACTTGCGAGTATGATGATACAGGCAAGATGTTTCGGAAGTAACCCTTTTTCTGTTACAAGAATGTAAAATAATAAAGTATGCGAAAATAGAGGCAAAAGCCGGAAAAACAATGCGGCAGGAGCGGGGGGAAGGGGATGAAAAATGAAACATTGCGGCGTCGCCTGCGGCGACGGATTGGAAAAGAAGAGCGGATTGCCACGGCAGGCCTTGCCTGCCTCGCAATGACAGGGCGGGCGGAACGTGGGATACCTTCCCCCTGCAGGGGGAAGACCTTGCGCGGGCCCCCGGACGGGCAAGCAGAGCTGGGATCGTCGCAGACAAGCTTGGGTCGTCGCGCGTTTCTCGCGCGTCACTATGTTTCTCGCGCGTCGCAATGCCCGCCCCTGCGGGGAAAACCCCTCCGTCACCGGCGCGTGCGCCGGCGACACCTCCCCTTGTAGGGGAGGCTTACGGGCGGCTGATAGCCGCCCCTACGGGAGACGGCGGCTTAGTTCCCGGCCACCAGATGCTCGCCCACCTTGAACACGTCCCCCGCGCCCACGGTGAGGATGATGTCGCCCGGGCGGGCCAGCGCCCGCAGGGCCCCCTCCAGCTCCGGAAAGCTGGGGAGGAAAACGGAATTGGGCACCCGCTCTGCCAGTGCGGCGGAGGAGATGCCGATGGTGTTCTTCTCCCGGGCGGCGAAGATCTCCGCCAGCAGCAGCACATCGGGGCGCTTGAGCTGCTCCACGAAGTCCTCGAACAGGGCCGCCGTGCGGGAGTAGGTGTGGGGCTGGAAGACCAGCACCGTGCGGGTGTAGTTCAGACGCTCCACCGTGTCCAGCAGGGCCTTCAGCTCGCCGGGGTGGTGGGCATAGTCGTCATACACGTCGGCGCCGTTGAATTTGCCCTTGAACTCGAAGCGGCGGCCGGCGCCGTTGAAGCCCGCCAGACCGTATTTCACCGCCGTGGGGCGGATGCCGAGGCAGATGGCGGCGGCGGTGGCGGCCAGGGCGTTTTTCACATTGTGGATGCCGGGCACGTGAAGGGTCACGTCGGTGAACTTCCGGCCCCGGTAGATGATGTCAAACTGAGAGTTCGCGCCGAGAAAACGGATGTTGCGGGCGTGCACGTCCGCCGCGGTGCTGAGACCGAAGGTGATGCGCTTGCGATCCAGTCCCTCCAGCGTGCGCATGGTGTTTTCGTCGTCGTAATTGGCGACGATGAAACCGTCGGAGGGCACCCGCTCGGCAAAGGCGCGGAAGGAGCGCTCCACATCCTCCAGATCCTTGAAGAAGTCCAGGTGGTCTGCCTCGATGTTCAGGATCACGGCCACCGTGGGATGGAAGGAGAGAAAGGAGTTGTAGTACTCGCAGGCCTCCATGACGATGGTGTTGCCGTGGCCCACCCGGTGCCCGGCGTTCAGCAGCGGCAGCGTGCCGCCGATCATCACGGTGGGATCCCGATCCGCCGCCATGAGGATGTGGGTGCACATGGAGGTGGTGGTGGTCTTCCCGTGGGTGCCGGAGATGCACAGGGCGTTGCGGTAGTCCTGGGAGATGGCGCCCCAGGCCTCGGTG